>ERZ802821.919-NODE-919-length-16107-cov-18.3742_pt1 | contig 16107 bp, 14 predicted proteins | sample MGYA00345648_ERZ802821 | MGnify/ENA primary metagenome ERZ802821 (study PRJEB30503, sample SAMEA104212357) | marine metagenome | biome: Westerlies Biome; feature: [SRF] surface water layer (ENVO:00010504) within the epipelagic zone...; material: water... | reverse complement strand
CATACCTATGTTTTCTTGGAACAAGTGACATTGTTTTTTCAATAAGTATATCATATTGATCAAATCTACTTTCATAACCAATATCAAGAACGTCTCTGAAGCCTTCAGTAGTTATAAAACAAGTTTTTGCTCCTTTTCTTTCAATGATTGCATTTGTTGCTAAGGTAGTACCATGTATAATCATTTTAATTTCTGATGAATTAATATTATTTTCATTTAAGAGATCAGATATACCTTCTATTACCGCTAATTCTGGTTGAGCAATCGAAGTTAAAACTTTTTTAGTTAAAAGTTCATGTTCATTTTCTAATACGATATCCGTAAAAGTTCCGCCTATATCAATAGCCAATCTCATTGAATTATTTCCTTATAAAATCTTTATCGAATCATAAAATTCACTGGTGCTGTAACAATTTGTGGAAAAATTATAAGTATTACTATACTCAATAACATTAAAAAGAAAAAAGGTAATGCTGCCTTAGTAACTTTCAAGATATCTCTACCAGTCATACCCTGTAGTACAAATAAATTAAAACCAACAGGAGGTGTTATTTGTGCCATCTCAACTACAATTACTGTAAAAATTCCAAACCAAATTAAGTCTATTCCTGCAGTTTGAACCATAGGCAAAACTACTGACGCAGTCAGAACCATCATAGAGGTCCCTTCAAGAAAACAACCTAGAAAAATATAAAGTAAAGTCAAAATTGCTAGAAGTGATAATTGTGACAATTGAAAATCATTAACCACTTGACCTAATTGTTTAGGAATACCTGTGTATCCCATTGCAAGAGACAAAAAAGCTGCTCCCACAATTATAAAATTAATCATACAAGATGTTTTTACTGCACCTAGCAAACTATCCATAAAACTTTTAAAGCTTAACGATTTAGAAGACCAGGCAAGTATAAGGGCACCTATAACACCAATAGTTGCAGCTTCCGTGGGTGTAGCATAACCACCATAAATTGAACCTAGAACAAAAAATATTAGAGCAACTACTGGGAGTAGATTTTTTGCAGCTCTAATTTTTTCAAAAAAAGTATAAGAAACATTCTGTTTTGGTGCTAAAGCAGGATTTAATTTAGATCTTATAATTATATATGACATGAAAATAATTATGATCATTATACCTGGTAAGACACCCGCTATAAATAATCTTGAAATTGAGACTTGGGCTAAAACCCCATAAACAATAAGCATAATTGAAGGAGGTATTAGTAACCCTAAAGTTCCTGAACCTGCTAAGGAACCTATACTTAAAGTTTCATCATAATTTCTCTTTTTTAATTCTGGTATACTCATTCTTCCAATAGTTGCACATGTAACTGCACTAGAACCAGCAACAGCAGCCATAATTCCACAACCAACAACATTTACGTGCAGAAGTCCACCTGGTAAGTTGGATAGCATAGGGGCAAGACCTTTGAACATTTCTGATGATAGCCTAGTTCTAAAAAGAATCTCTCCCATCCAGATAAAAAGAGGTAAAGCTGTTAAAGCCCAATTCCAGCTAGCGTCCCATAAGGTACTTGCTAAAAGTGATCCTACAGGTGCAGGTGTAAAAAATTCTAAAAGTATATAACCTAAAGTTATAAGTGCTGGTGCGACCCATATCCCTAAAGATAGAAGAAATAATAATAAGAGAAATAAAATTAAAGATAACCCAGTGGCCATGTGCTTTCCCTATACTTAAGTGTTGTCTTTTAGAATTGGATCAGCATTTTTTACATAAGAAGGTTTTTCATTTTTTAACACCGTAAAAAAATCATCAATAAGAGCTATTAAGAATATTGTTATACCAATAGCCATGCTTATTCTAGGTATCCAAAAAGGAATAGCTAATAGCCCAGGACTAATATCGTCAAATATGAATGAAAAATAAACAAAATCCCAGCTCCAATAAGCCAAGTAAGCAGTAATTATTATGCAGAATAATAGTGAAAAAAGTTCTTGATACCTTCTTATTTTTTTTCCTAGTAGTCTAGTAAATAAAGTAACTCTAATATGCTCACCACTCTGAAAAGTATAAGATAAACCAAAAAATGTAAGTGCCGCTAAACTAAAACCAGCAGTTTCTGTTGAATCTACGGTAATATTTACAAAACGCCCAAGAATTTGAGCAACAATAGTTAATGCAATTAGCACCATAAAAAAAGCAGAGAGATAGCCACTAAACAAATATAATTTATCTAATTTTATCCTCATAACTATCTCTCTCTAAATTTATCTTAAATTAACAATTTTATCTCATTGATAAATAGCGATCTAAAACTGCATTAGCCTCAGGACTAGCCTTTGATCTCCAGCTTTTCATCATTTCAAGGCCAATACTTTTCATTTTGCTTATAACTTCATCAGGAGCATTTTTTGCTGACATTCCATTTTTCTTTAAAATATCAATCTGCTTCTTAGTAGTTTCCGCACTCATTTCCCAACCTCTTAACTCAGCTTTTTTAGCTGCAGCTAAAATGTTACTTTGATCGTCTTTTGATAAAGCATTAAAAGCTTTCTTAGACACTACAACTGCATTTTTACTAAAAATTGCACCTGCATAAGTAAAATGTTTTGTATTGTCCCAAGCTTGGATATCAATACCAGTTTGAGGACTTGTAAATAATGCTTCGATTAAACCTGTTGAAAAAGCCTGAGGTATCTCCGCAAAAGGTAAAATAGTAGCATTAAATCCTAACATTGAACCCATTTGTTGAGTTGCAGTAGAGTATATTCTGAGTTTCTTTCCTTTAAAATCAGCTACACTATTTACTGGAGATTTTGTATAAAATCCCTGTCCAGGCCAAGGTGACGTATATAAAATCATTAGGCCTTTTTTAGCAAATTTTTCTTGGAGATAGCCCATCTGCACATCCTTCAGAAGCCATGCACTTGAGTAATCAGGCGCAATAAATGGAAGTCCCGCAAGTATATACATTGGATCTTCATTACCATAAATACCTAATCTAATTTCACCAATAGGAATTTGACCTCTTTGCAATGAGGTTTTAATTGCATCAATTTTTATTAAAGTGTCATTTTCGTTGAGGTTAATATTAACTGAAGTTGTGGCTTTAACTTCATCTATAAATTTTATGATATTTTGTGTATGAAAATTACTTTTTGGATAACCAGATGCCATAGTCCAATCTGCCGCATGCAAACTGACTGTGAAGACAGACATCGCTATAACCAAAAACATTTTCTTTAGAGCATGTTTTAACATTATATTTTCCTTTCATTAGTAATGATATAATATTAGGCACTTCAAAAATTTAAGAGTCAATTTGAAATAAAATTATACAATTTTGTGATAAGTATTTAATCATCTTTGTCTAAATGTATTTTCTTGCAAACAAAATTTGGCTATTTCAATACGCCTTGTAATCCAAGCGTTTTTTTTAGATGCAATATAATTAAGAAAACTTTCAAGCCCCTTAATTCTACCTGGCCTTCCGATAATTCTTGGATGTAATCCAATAGACATCATTTTGATAGAACCATCTTTCGTTTCTTTAAGTAATTGATCAAATGATTCTCTGCAATAGTTGTAAAAATCTTCTCCTTGAACAAATCCACCATTACTATCAAACCTCATATCGTTTGTATCAAAAGAATAAGGAATGATTACAATTTTATTTTTATTTATTTCTAAAACATAGGGTAAGTCATCGTTATAAGCATTAGAGTCATAAATAAAACCTCCATGATTTATTAATAACTCCCTAGTGTAAGGTGATGTTGATGATTTTGTATGCCATCCCATTGGAGGTTGACCTGATAGTTTTAAAATTGTCGAGTAACAATTATCAATTATATCTTTTTCTTCTTGTTTATTTAAATAGGCATGAGAAATCCACTTAACACCATGTGCAGATATCTCATGTTTTCTATTTAATATTTCGTTAATAAGCCAAGGAGATCTCTCCAATGCACGTGAACAACAACTGAAAGTTGCTTTAATTTTATATTCATCAAATAGATTAAATATACGCCAGATACCTGATCTTAATCCATACTCATAATGTGATTCCATACATAAATCTGTTATATTATTAGATATCTTTGTCTTGTTATTTTCATATATATGCTCATTTTCATTGTCTCCTGAGGAAACTGAGAGTTCTGCACCTTCTTCTATATTTACTACAATTGATATAGCTAGTTTGTTGCCGTCTGGCCAAAAAAGTTTGGGCTTTTCTTTTCCATATCCAATAAAGTTTCTTTTCATTTAAAAACTATTCTTAAAATTTGTGCGCAATATAATTGGCTAGCTTTTTGTCAAGGCCTACTGATTTTTTGGGTGGTAGTTTCTTTTTTAAACTAGTTCCTTGGTTCATTATAACAGACAATTCTGCTTGTTTTAAAGCCGCTTCAGCACAATCAATTATAGGTACACTAATTTCTTCTTGGACAATTTTTTTAAATCCCGATAACGGTGCTCCTGCAAAAATAATTACATTTCCTCCGTCAGCATTTATAGCTTTGTTTGCAGACTGAATTAATGCATCTTTCTGAAGTGATTTAATTTGGTCAATTGATAAAACTACGCCGTCTATCGCTCTAAAACCTGCATATCTATGTTGTAATCCAAGCAACTCAACACTTTCTTCATACCAAGCGGACATAGCGTTGGTAAATGAAATAATAGAGAACTTTTTGCCAAACAAACAAGCACTTAACATTGCGGCCTCGCCAAGACCAATAATAGGTATGTTGAATAGATCACGTGCAGCAATTAATCCAGGATCACCAAAAGCAGCTATAATTATCGCATCATATTCTAAATGTTTCTCAGCAATCACTTCTAAAACTGTAGTTCCAGCAATTTGAGCTTCTGCTTTTGTAGAAATATAAGGAAAGCCTTTTTTAGCTGTCATAGGAACCAAGGTTGTCCCTTGACTGACAACTAATTTAGCTGTTTCATAAAGTGTGTTAGTAATAGATTCACTGGTATTTGGATTATATAATAATATTTTCATTATTCACTTAATGCCATGAGGGACAGGAAAACCTTTTTCAATTAATTTAAATTCTAATCTTTTCAATAAATTATTCATTTCTTGAATATCTTCGTAAGTAAGTGCAGGACCCGGAGCACGTACTTTTGAAAATTTAATAACACCTCTTTTTTGTAAAATAAATTTTCTTAATGCCAACCCGATTCCAAATTGTTGCTCATGCCTTATTAAAGGTAAATAGAGGTCAAATAAATCTTCTGAATTTTCTTTGGAATTATTGTTAAATAAATCAAACACATTTACTAACATTTCAATAAAAGCAAACCCGGTCATTATCCCATCAGCGCCTCTTCTCAGCTCTTGAGGTACGTACAACCCTCCATTACCAACAAAGATGCTATAATTCCTATTAAGCTTTTCTTCTCTATATTTAATTAATCTTGATAATTTGTTATGCCCAGGACAATCCTCGTGTTTAAACATTTGAATTGATGGATGATCTTTTATTAAATTATTGATAACAGTTTCAGAAAAATAAACATTAGTTGTAGGTGGATAATCCTGCAGGCAAACTGGAATATCTCTTGTGCGTTCTAAAACTTGATTAAAGTATATTTTTATTTGATCATCATTTTTTAATCCATTATTTCCAGATATCATAACCCCAGAGGCTCCTGCATCCATTGAAAACTTTGATAATAATTCTAAATTATCAATCCCTGGATTAGACACACCCACTATTACTGGCACCTTATCTTTCAATTTATCATTATATTTTTTAATTAAAGTCTTTTGTTCTTCAATATTAAGTTTGTGGGCTTCTCCCATAACACCTAATATTGTAACCCCAGAAACTCCACTTTCTAAATAATAATCTGCAAGGCTCTCAACAGAGTCATAATCTATATAGTTGTTCTCATCAAATGGTGTCGTTGCAATGGCAATAACACCTTTATTTTCTTTTAAGTCACCTAACATTTTAATTCCTGAAAAATGATTTTTTTGATAACAAATACATCATATTAAAAGTTAAATTAGCTAGTCAATAAGTCAAATCATTAATACGAAGTTTAGCTATTTTATGAATTTCGCTTATTGCAGTCTGAAATTCTTCTTCTTGCTTATTTTCAACTCTTTTTTTCATATTCTCTATTATATAATTTTTTGATAAACCTTTAACTGCAATTATAAATGGAAATTCAAATTTAGATTTATATTCTTTATTGAGATTTGTTAATATTTTAAATTCTTCTTCAGTACACTGATCTAAGCCTACAGACTTTTGTTCTTCTTGAGAAAACTTTGTTAATTTTTTTGTTTTATGAATTTTATTACCTAATTCTGGATGAGCTCTGATTAGATTTAATTTTTCAATTTTAGATGCATCATCTACAATCTGTTTCATTTGTATTTGCAACTCTCTTTTAGTTTTAATTCCAATGCCTTGTTTAGATAAAAGTCTTTCCGGAACCCATGGGGAATGCTCATAGATACTTTCGAGTAGATTTACAAATTTCTTACTACTAATATTCTTAGAAAGAAATGTAAAAGATTTGTCGGACATTGTTTTACCTGATATTGTTATATTTATAAATATTTAAGCATATTTTATACAAACTTGGATAGAGAAATGTATGGCTGGTTTAACCACACACGTTTTAGATACTAGTAAGGGTAAACCTGCAGTAAATTTAAAGATTCAATTATATAAGATTAATAAAGAGCAAAAAAAGTTAATAGGCACTTTTATTACCAACGACGACGGTAGAATTGATAAACCACTAATATCATCAGAAAATTTAGAACAAATAAATTATGAGCTTATATTTTATGCTGGTGATTATTTGAAAAAACAAAACATTAATTTAAAAAATATTTTTTTGGATCTTATCCCTATTAGATTTTATGTACATAATAGATATGAGCATTACCATGTTCCTTTATTATTATCCCCCTTTGGTTACAGCACTTACAGGGGGAGTTAATTAGTTGATATTTCTTATTGAAGAGTGGATGGAGCTCATCTTAAGGTGGTTTCATGTAATAGCAGGAATAGCTTGGATAGGATCCAGTTTCTATTTTATAGCACTTGATCTAAGCCTTAGACAAAGTAAAAATCTCCCCGCTAAATCTCATGGAGAAGCATGGCAAGTGCATGGTGGTGGGTTTTATCATTTAGTTAAATATTTAGTTGCTCCATCAAAACTTCCTTCTGAATTAACCTGGTTTAAATGGGAGGCCTATGCAACATGGGTGTCAGGGTTTGCTTTATTAGCACTGATATATTATGCAGGAGCAGAGTTATATATGATTGATATAATCAAATATGATTTTGAAAAGTATGAAGCTGTAATCATATCTATCTTAGGAATTATATTTGGTTGGCTAATTTATGATCTTATATGCAGAATTTCCTTAAATTCAAACGTTTATACTCTTATTGGGTCTATATTTATTCTGATTACTGCTATGTCCTGGATTTACTCTGAACTGTTTAGTTACAGGGGTGCTTTTATGCAGATAGGAACTGTTTTAGGGACAATTATGGTAGCTAATGTTCTTATGGTTATTATTCCTGGACAGAAAAAGGTTGTAGCTAGTTTAATCGCAAATGAAACCCCTGACCCTAAACATGGCATGATAGCCAAGCAGAGATCTCTTCATAATAATTATTTAACACTTCCAGTAATTTTTATTATGATTTCTAATCATTATCCTTTGATCTATGCCACTAAATATTCTTGGATTATTATTTCTATAATTTTAATAATAGGCGCGTTAATAAGACATTTTTTTAATGTAAAACATACTGGATCTAAACCACCATACTGGGTAGCTATACCAGTAACTATTTTAACGTTACTTACAATCTATATTTCTTATTCTGGAAAACCAAACCTTAATGATATGAAAAGTAATGCAGCTATAATTAGTCAGATACCAAAACCAATATTAGCTAATGCCCAAGATATAATAGTATCCAAGTGCGCAATGTGTCATGCAAGAGAGCCCCTATGGGAAAATATGGGAAATGCACCAAAATTAATCAGATTAGAAACAAAAAAAGATATAGTTGATAATATTGATAATATTTATTCTCAGTCAGTATTATCATTTGCCATGCCACCAGGTAATGTATCATTTATTGAAAATCACGAAAGAGCAGAAATTCAAAAACTTTATATTATAATAAATAATTTAAAAGATGAGCTTTAATAGCTAGGGAAAGACAAATGGAAAAACTTGATCTAATTTTTAAAAATGGAAAAATAGTAACTGAAAATGGTGTCGAAAATTGCGACCTAGGAATTTTTGATGGAAGAATTTCTGCAATAGGTGAATTAAGTGATAATGCAGAAGTCATAGAAGATGCTACAGATTTACTAGTTCTTCCAGGAGGTGTTGATGCCCACGTTCATATAGATCAACCATCTGGACCTGATGTTGAAATGGCTGATAATTTTCAAACTGCAACAATGTCAGCAGCAGCAGGAGGTAATACAACAGTTTTACCTTTCGCTATGCAAGAAAAAGGACAATCTCTTCGAGAATGTGTAGAAAATTATCATAAAAAAGCCAAAGATAATTTGTATGTTGATACATCGTTCCATTTAATAATTAGTGACCCCTCTCCTCAAGTTTTAGGACAAGAACTCCCAGCTTTAGCTAGGGATGGTTATACATCATTTAAAGTTTTTATGACTTATGACGACTTAGTGTTAAATGATGAAGAATTATTGAAGGTTTTTGAAGTGGCTAAAAAAGAAAAAACTTTAGTCATGGTACATGCAGAAGGTTATGATGCAATTAGATATCTAACAAAGAAATTAGAAGCTGAAGGTAAATTAGCTCCCTATTACCACGGAATATCAAGGCCTCAAATCGTAGAAAGAGAAGCAACACATAGAGCCATTAGTCATGCACAAATAGTTGATATCCCAATCGTAATAGTTCATGTTTCAGGCAATGAAGCCCTCTCACAAATAAAATGGGCTAAAGAAAAGGGTATAAGAGTTTTTTCTGAAACATGTCCTCAATATATCTGTTTAACGGAAGATGACATGAAGGGCTTAAATATGGATTTTGAGGGTGCTAAATACGTTTGCTCCCCTCCTCCAAGAGACGTTGAAAGTCAAGAAGCAATCTGGGAAGGTATAATTGACGGTACCTTTGATATTTTTTCTTCTGATCACTGCCCATTCAAATTCAAAGATAAAAAAGGTAAAGACAGACCAGGTGCGAGAACATCTTTTAAATGGGTTCCTAATGGTATACCAGGAGTAGAAACCAGACTTCCAATATTATTTTCTGAGGGTGTCAGCAAAAAAAGAATTTCGCTTGAGAGATTTGTAGAGTTAACTTCTACAAACCCAGCTAAAATGTATGGGTTACATCCCCAAAAGGGTTCTATTAAGATTGGAGCAGATGCTGATTTAACAATTTGGGATCCAAACAAAATAAATACAATTAAACAATCTGATTTGCATCATGGCTCAGATTATACTCCCTTTGAGGGTATAGAGATTAAAGGATGGCCAATACAAACATGGCTAAGAGGTCAAAAAATATATGATAAAAATAAATTTTTAAAAAAAAATAATCTTGGTCAATATATATCAAGAGGATTTTCCTCTCTATAATATCACAAAGGAAAGAATGTTATGACTGCAATTAATGAAACTCAAACCTTAGTAAATTTAGCATCTCCTAAAATGGGTACTAAAATAATAAGCGTTTCAGATGAATTTTTTGGTGAAGCCACCCGCATGCTTAGTGATCAGGAACCTGTGTTTATTGAAGATAAATATGATACCCATGGTAAATGGATGGATGGATGGGAAAGTAAAAGACGAAGGGATGGCGGGAATGACTGGGCCATTATAAAGCTTGGGTCCCCAGGTATTATTTCAACTATTGAAGTAGATACTAGTTTTTTTACTGGAAATTTTCCTCCATTTTTTTCTTTAGAAGGGACTGATAGTAAAGAAATTCCAAAGAATGATAATGAATGGGTTTCATTAATAACAAAATCATCTTTAATTGGCGATCAAAAAAATAATTTCAATATCGAATCTAATATAACTTTAAACTATGTAAGGTTGCAAATTTTTCCCGACGGAGGCGTTGCAAGACTAAGATTATTTGGTGAAGTAAAATATGATTGGAGTAATTTTAATAATAACGAATTAATTGAATTTTCGTCACTTAATCTAGGTGGCTCCATAATTACTTTCAATAATGCTCATTATGGTGATGTATCTGCTCTTCTCTCACTAGGAAGAGGTAAGACTATGGGAGATGGCTGGGAAACAAGACGAAGAAGAGAGCCAGGCAATGATTGGATTATTATTAAGTTAGCTAAAAAAGCTATAGTTAAAAATATTGAAATTGATACAGCTCATTTTAAGGGTAATTTTCCAGATCAAGCATCAATACAAGCAGTATCAACTTCTAGTGAATTAAATGTTAAAAATATAATTAAAGACTCAGAAAAATGGGATTTCATTTTAAACAAAACTAAATTAAAGGCTGATAACGTCCATAAGTTTAATCTTGATTTAAATTCACAAAAAGAAGCAACACATATCAGACTAAATATTTATCCAGATGGAGGAGTTTCTCGATTAAGAATATTTGGAATAAAATCAAATGATTGACAACCTCAAAATTGAAATTTTAAATACAGATAATTTCTTACCGTTTGGTGATATAATAAATAAAAAATCTTCTTCCAAAGAATTATGTATAAACCAAGGAACAACTCTCAGGCATCATAATATTTCAGAATTAAAATTGACTGATCAAAATGGAACACCTGCAATATCGATTTTTTCAGGATCTCCAAGAAAAATCCCTATTGAAATTAAAATAATGGAAAAACATCCCATTGCTACACAAAGTTTTTTACCAGTTCAAAACCATGATTGGTTAGTGGTTGTCTCTAAAGAAAAAAATGAGTTACCTGATTTAGATACTTTAAGATGTTTTCACGTAGACGGAAATGTTGGGATAACCTATAAAGCTAATGTATGGCATCATCCACTATTAGTTAAAAAGAAACAAGATTTTTGGATTATTGATAGAATTCAAGATAAAGAAATATCTTCAACTAATCTTAAAGAATATCATTTTAAACAGAATGAAATTAAATACATAACAAATTAAATTTCTAATAAATTTTTAGATGCTGCCTTATGCTTTTCTAAAAACAAACCAATATCAATATTATTTAGATGGCCTTTTTCTGAAATTATTTTTCCATTACATATAGTATAAGCTGTTTGCATTGGTGAACATAAAACTAGGCCAGCTAAAGGATCGCTCCAAGTTCCGGAAAGTGAAATGTTATTCAAATCGTATATTGCAAAATCAGCTGCCTTGCCCACTGAAATTTGACCAATATCATTTCTATTCAAAATGTTAGCGCCACCCCGGGTGGCAGTATACAAAGCTTCTCTTGGTGAAAATTTATTTGCACCTAAATTTACTCTTTGTAAAAGCATTGCTTGACGAGCTTCATTTAACAGATTTCCACTATCGTTTGAACTAGAACCATCAACACCTAGACCAACATTAACACCTGCATCAATCCATTGTCGTAAAGGTGCTATCCCACTAGCCAAACGCATATTTGAACAAGGACAGTGAGCAATACCTGTACCTGTTTTTGAAAATAAATTTATTTCATTTTCATTTAATTGAACACAGTGTGCATGCCAAACATCATTTCCAACCCAACCTAATTCTTCAATATATTGTCCCGGCCTCATTCCAAAATTTTTTTCTGTGTAAATTATATCTTCAATATTTTCTGCTAAATGAGTATGCATACCCACTGAGTACTCTCTAGCTAGACTGGCTGTTTCTTTCATTAGATCTTGACTTACGCTAAATGGTGAACATGGAGCTAGGGCTATTTTTAACATTGCTAAATCAGAACTGTCGTGAAATTTTTCAATAACTCTCTGACAATCTTTCAAAATAAAGTCTTCATTTTCGGTAAGTGAGTCAGGTGGTAACCCTCCTTTACTTTCTCCAATACTCATAGATCCTCTGGTTGCATGAAATCTACAACCAACATCTATGGCTGCCTCAATTTGATCTTCAAGTTTTGATCCATTAGGAAACAGATAAAGATGATCACTTGAGGTAGTACAACCACTTAACACCATTTCTGACAGACCAATTAATGATGATATATATATATCTGATGGACCAATTTTATTCCAAACAGGGTATAAACTAGTTAACCATCCAAACAAGGACTCGTTTTGGGCTTTAGGATAACACCTTGTTAAATTTTGAAATAGATGGTGATGGGTATTTATTAACCCAGGTATTACAACCATTTCCGTTGCATTTATTGTTGTTCTTTTATCATAATTAGAATTTGTACATTCTCCAATTTCAACGATTTTCCCATTTTCACAATATATAGATTGATTGACAATTTCTGTTTGATTGTCATCCATAGTTGCAATAACTTTTGCATTTTTTATAAAGATATTAGACATATGTACTTAACAAAAAAATTACACCGCTTATAATTAAGCGGTGTAACATAACAATATTTATATAAATTTTACAATTGTTATTTATCTTCTTCCGGTAGTATTATATTTAATAATACAGCTAAAAAAGCAGCTGGTAATAAGCCAGATGTCATGAGCATTTGAAGATCTGGACCTAAGCCTTGAACAGAAGCAGGTACTTTTTGTAAACCAAAACCTATAGATAAAGAAATAGCAAATATCATCATATTTCTTCTATTCCAATTTACACTACTCAGCATATTTATACCCGCAGATGCAACCATACCAAACATGACGATAACTCCTCCTCCCAGAACGGCTATCGGCATTGAAGAAACTAATGCGCCTATTTTAGGAACTAAACCACAAAGTATTAGAAAAATAGCTGCTATAGTTACAACAGACCTACTCATTACGCCAGTCATAGAAATAAGACCAACGTTTTGACTAAAACTGGTATTTGGTAAACCACCAAAAATTCCTGCAACGGCAGTACCTATTCCATCTGCATAAGTGCCACCTTGAAGTTCTTTATCTGTTGCTTCTCGGTTGGCTCCACCTTTTGCTATACCTGAGATGTCTCCGACGGTCTCAATAGCACTAACAATAGACATAAGACACATGGCTATAATTACAGTCAAGTTTATATCAAAACCATATTTAAATGGCTCTGGTAAAGCAAACCATGCCGCTTTGTCTATCCCAGAGAAGTTTACGTCTCCCATGAAAATAGCGATAATATAAGCTGCAATCATTCCTAAAAGTACTGACGAGCTTGAAATGATCCCTTTTGTCCAAAATTTTAATCCAAAAGAAACTAATATGACAATTATTGCAAGTGACCAATTCCCTAATCCACCCCAGGTTGGCTTTGACATATTAAATTCACCTGCACCTCCAGCAGCGTATTGAATACCAACAGGTATCAAATATATACCAATTGCTAAAATAATTATTCCAGACACTAGTGGAGGAAACCAATGTCGTATTTTACCAATAAACGATCCCATGAAAGCATGAAACAAACCTCCAATGACTATTCCTCCAAATAAGGTCCCCATACCCATTTTGGCTGCTCCAATCATCACTGGTACAAAAGCAAAACTAGTTCCTTGCATTACTGGAAGTCTAGCTCCTACTGGACCAAAACCAATTGTTTGCATTAAAGTTGCAATTCCAGCAAATAACATAGACATTTGTATTAAAAACACTGTATCAGCACTCCCAAATGCAAAACCAGCAACACCGGCAATAATTATTGAAGGTGTTACGTTACTAACAAACATTGCTAGAACATGTTGTAATCCAAGAACGAGTCCAACCTGTAAAGGTGGAACATAATCAGGATTTTTTAAGTCTTCTTGTGAAACGTTTTCTAAGGCACTCATTTATACCTCCCCTAAATGTTGTTAAACTTTAAGAGCAAATCACAACATATTGATTAATTCAAATAAAAGTTATTTATCTTGTTAAGCATAAATAGCTTTAAGAATTTCTGACGGTGTTGCAGGAGAGTTTAAAAGTTCTGCCTTAGAAGATGGTAATGAAGCCTTAATAGCTTCTTTTAAAGCTAGGAAATGAGATATCGCAAGTAATAATGGAGGTTCTCCAACAGCTTTGGATCTAAAAATAGTTTTTTCGTCATTATCTGCATTTTCTAATAATTTAACATTGAATATAGGAGGAACATCTCTACTTCCAGGTAATTTATATGTAGATGGCCCAGTGGTTAATAATTTACCTTCTTGAGAAAAATAAAGTTCTTCACAAGTTAGCCATCCTAATCCCTGTATGAAACCACCTTCTATTTGTCCAATATCAATATTTTCATTTAATGAATTTCCACAATCTTGAATAATATCTGCCCTCAAGATTCGATTTTCACCAGTATTGATATCAATTAATGCTTCTGAAACCGCTGCTCCCCAAGTAAAATAAAAATAAGGATGACCTTTTAACTTTCCTTGGTCCCAATGTATTTTTGGAGTTTTATAAAAACCTGTAGAGGAAAGTGAAATTCTATTTTCCCAACATGAAAAAGCTAACTCTGTAAATGATAAACTTTTGTTTCCCGCTAGAATTCTACCTTGTTCAAATATAATTTCTGACTTAGGTTTTTTAAATAATTGAGAAGCATGGTCAATCATTCTTTTTTTGATTGTAAAAGCTGCATTCCATGCAGCCATTCCATTTAAATCAGAACCTGAAGAAGCTGCCGTAGCTGATGTGTTAGGCACTTCTGCTGTATTGGTTGAAGTAATATGTATTTGGTCTAGGGAAACTTTAAAACATTCTGCAACCACTTGAGCTACCTTAACGAATAAACCCTGCCCCATTTCTGTTCCTCCATGATTTAATCTTATAGATCCATCAGAATAAATATGTATTAAAGCACCAGCTTGGTTGAAAGACGGCTTGTTGAATGAAATACCGAATTTTGCAGGCATTACGGCAAGACCTTTCCTAAAAGGTCGTTGTTTTTTGACTTGATCTAAATTAAAGGATTTTATTTGTTTAAGTCTTGTATGATAGTCACTTAATTTGTACGTCTCATTCAAAACCCAATCAATTCGGGGTTTTGAAACTATTTGCCCATAGGGAGTAGTAAGCCCATTTGATTGAGAATAATAATTAATCTGCCTAACATCATCTAAAGATTTATTTAAAAATTCAGATATACTAAAGAGTATATTTTCAATTACAAGCATACCTTGTGGACCGCCAAAACCTCTGAATGCTGTATTAGATACTGTATTTGTTTTACAAATATATCCATAAGCTTTAATAGATTTTATAAAATAACAATTATCCAAATGCGTTAAAGCTCTTGTCATAACTGGACCTGATAGATCCAGTACATTTCCTCCGTTGCTTAACAAAGTAATATCAAGCGCATTTATTTTTGCATTACTTGAAAAACCCGCAGTAAAACGAACTTTAAAATTATGCCTCTTTCCTGAAGCAGTCATATCGTTATGCCTATTAAGACGTATTTTCACAGGTTTATGTGTTATAAAAGCACATAATGCCGATATTCCAGCAAATATAGTTGCTTGACTTTCTTTTCCTCCAAATCCTCCACCTAATCTTCTGACTTTACTATCAATTTTGGCTGAAGGAATATTCAAAACTTTACTCACTCCGTGTTGAACTTCGGTAGGATGCTGTGTGCTTGACCAAACAGTGTATTCATTATTTTCACCTGGAAAAGTAATTGCCACATGAGTTTCTAAATAAAAGTGGTCTTGTCCACCAATTTCAAACTCCCCAGATTTTTTAAACTTTGATTTTTTCATTTCTTTTTCAACTGAGCCTTTTTCCAATATAATAGGATCATCATGAAATGAATTTTTATTATATGCATTGTCCAAGGTAAGTATTGGGTCCAGGTGTTCTATTTCAATTTTTACCAAATCACTTGCATATTGAGCCTCTTGAAATGATTTTGCCAAAACAACTGCAACAGGCTGGCCAAAATACGTTATAATATCATCCGCAAGTATTGGTTCGCCCGTCTTAATTGGACCTATTTCATTTTCACCTGGAATATTTTCTGCTGTTACAGTTTTAGTTTGAAAGGGTAAATTTTTTAATCTACTAAAATCAATTTTTTTTATTTT
>ERZ802821.918-NODE-918-length-16117-cov-22.5943_pt1 | contig 16117 bp, 20 predicted proteins | sample MGYA00345648_ERZ802821 | MGnify/ENA primary metagenome ERZ802821 (study PRJEB30503, sample SAMEA104212357) | marine metagenome | biome: Westerlies Biome; feature: [SRF] surface water layer (ENVO:00010504) within the epipelagic zone...; material: water... | reverse complement strand
GGATCAGATTATATTGTAAAAGATGGAGATGTTTTTCATTTTAGATTTAATGTTTAATAGGAGTTAAACAATGGGCGAGTTTTTAGAACTTAAAGCAGAAGATAATCATATTTTTTCAGCATATATTTCTCAACCTTCAGAAAAACCAATAGCAGGAATTGTGATATTACAAGAAATATTTGGGGTTAATAAACACATTAAAGAAGTAACTGATTTATACGCAAGTAAAGGTTATCTTTCAATAGCTCCTGCATTATTCGATAGAATAGAAAACAATATTGAACTTGAATATGATGAAAATGGTATAAATAAGGGAAGAAAATTAAAAGAATTATGTGATAAAAATGCTCTCAAGGATATTGATGCTGCTATTTCAGTCGTGTCTTCTGCAGGTAAAGTTGGTGTAATAGGTTATTGTTGGGGTGGATCTCTTTCATGGAGAATGGCTTGCCAATCAAATAATTTGTCGGCATCTGTATGCTATTATGGCGGTGACATTCCTAAACTTCAAAACCTTGAACCTAAATGTGGAGTTTTGACACATTTTGGTGAATTAGATCAAGGAATACCAATAGAAAGTGTTGAAGTTTTTAAATCAGTCAAACCAGAGGTTATTACATATACGTATCCAGCAGACCATGGATTTAATTGTGATCATAGGAAGCAGTATTGTCAAGTTAGTACTAAAGTAGCTTTAGACAGAACATTAAAATTTTTAAGGGTTAATTTATAATAATTTATCTGTTTTTTATAGGAGCCCAAATTTGCTTCATTGCTAAATACGATAAGATGGTAAGCACTAGTAAAAATAAAATAACTGAAATACCAAGTCTTTTCCTGTCTTCCATTTCAGGTTCTGCTGCCCATGCTAAAAATGCTGTTACATCTTTGGCCATTTGATCTGCTGTGGCCTTAGTTCCATCTGCATATTCAACGCCGTCTTCGTATAAGGGTTGTGGCATACCTATAAGTTTTCCTGGATAATATTTATTATAATACATTCCATCTGGAATTTTTTGTTCATCAGGAGCGTCTACATAACCAGTTAATAAAGCGTGCAAATAATTAGCACCGTCAGACCTTGCCTTAACTATTAATGATAAGTCTGGTGGATAAGCTCCTCCGTTAGCTACACGTGCAGCTTGCTCATTGGGATATGGGGAAACAAATTTATCACTTGGTCTAGCTTCTCTTTCAACCACCTCTCCATCATCATTGAGAGTATTAACACTATTTTCAGAGGCAAAAGCCTTAATTTCATCATCATTATAGCCAATTGCTTTTAAATTTCTGTAAGCTAAAAGTCTCATACCATGACAACCAGCACAAACTTCTTTATATACTTGAAGTCCTCTTTGCTGAGACGCACGGTCAAAAGTTCCTGTGATACCTGAAAAAGACCAGTCGAGTTTAGGGTAAGTGATTTTCTCTCCCGCAGCAAAACATATTTGAGATGAAAAAAATAAAGATAAAATAGTACAAGATTGAATTATAAACCTTTTAATTTTAAACCAATAAGGTTTTGCGTTCATCTATTTCTTCTCCCTAAAGGCAAAAGCTGAAGCTGGAGACGAACCACTCAAAACTGGCTCGGATATTGATATCGGTAGAGGTTTCGTTTTTTCAATGTAAGGTAATAATGGGAATAAAATTAAAAAGTGAAAGAAATAATAAGCGGTAGCTATCCTAGATAATATAACATAAATACCTTCTGCAGGCATTGCCCCTAAATATCCTAATAAAACACAGTCTGCTAAAAGAATCCAAAAAAAGATCTTAAAAATTGGTCTAAACTGAGATGACCTTACTGATGATCTGTCTAGCCAAGGGATTACAAATAAGACAGCGATAGAACCAAACATAAATAGAACACCTCCTAATTTATCAGGAATTGCTCTAAGAATCGCATAAAAAGGCAAAAAGTACCATTCAGGTACAATGTGTGCAGGCGTTACCATCGGGTTAGCTTCAATGTAATTATCAGGGTGCCCCATAAAATTTGGAAAAAAGAAAACAGCCGCCGCAAATATCGTTAAAAACACACCTAGTCCAAATAAATCTTTAATAGTGTAATAAGGATTAAATGGCAGTGTATCTTGAGTACCTTTCACATCAATTCCGATAGGATTATTTGACCCAAATCTATGCAAAGCAACAAGGTGAAGTATTACAACGCCAACAATTACAAAAGGTAAAACGAAGTGAAGCGAAAAGAAACGGTTAAGGGTTGAATTGTCAACTGAAAATCCTCCCCACAACCATGTTACTATACTTTCACCAACTAATGGGATGGCTGAAAATAAATTAGTTATAACTGTAGCGCCCCAAAAACTCATTTGTCCCCAAGGTAAAACGTAACCCATAAAGGCTGTAGCCATCATTAGCAAAAGAATTAGCACACCCAAAATCCATAAAAGTTCTCTAGGCGCTTTGTAAGAGCCATAATAGAGTCCACGAAAAATATGTATATAAACAACTATAAAAAAGAAGCTTGCTCCATTCATATGTATATATCTAATAAGCCATCCATGATTAACATCTCTCATTATTCGTTCGACAGAATCAAATGCATAATCTACATGAGCTGTATAATTCATTGATAAAACAATTCCAGTAATGATCATTGTCACTAGAGCAATACCTGCTAGAGAGCCAAAATTCCAAAAATAGTTTAGGTTTTTTGGGGTTGGATAGTGGTTTAACTCATGATCCATAAAAGAAAATATTGGCAACCTATGGTCAATCCATTTAACAACAGGGTTTTTAAATTTAGCCTTCGACATTAATTACTCCTAATAACAAAAAAATTAACCAATTTTAATTAAAGTGTCTGATAAGAATTCATATGAAGGTACTGCCAAATTCGTAGGGGCAGGACCTTTCCTAATTCTACCAGAATGGTCATAATGAGAGCCATGACAAGGACAAAACCAACCCCCATATTGTCCTTTAACATCACCTGATTTTTGACCGAGTGGAACACAGCCTAAATGTGTGCATACACCAACTAATACTATATATTTTTCATTTGTAACACGATCTGAGTCTTTTTCTGGGTCTCTCATGTCATCTATTGAAGCTTCTTGAGCATTCTTAATTTCTTCTGCAGTTCTATGACGTACAAAAACAGGTTTGCCTCTCCACTTAACTGTAATGGCCTGACCTTCTTCTAAAGAAGATAAATCAATTTCAGTAGACGCAAGGGCTAAAGTGTCAGCAGCGGGATTCATTTGATCAATTAATGGCCATGCAAATGAAGCGGCCCCAATTCCAGCCATTGCATAAGTTGACACAACTAAAAAATCCCTTTTACCTTCATCTTTGTGGTTTTTTGTTTTTGATTTAGTAGACATATATCTCCCTGTCGCTCATTGATATTTATATAAACATTCTTTTAAAAAATTTCTAGTCTTTTTCTTTATGAAAAATATTTTTTTTAACGAAATTTTCTCTAATGAAAAATTTGAACATTAATTATTTGTATATATCTAAATCCAAGAGACTTTTGGAGGCAAACTCATTAGAACTGCTTCTGTATTCCCTCCAGTTCTCAATCCAAAAATTGTACCTCTGTCATATAAAAGATTAAACTCAACATACCTTCCTCTTTTTATTAATTGAGCTTCCCTATCTTTTTTACTAAATTTTTTTTCAAGTTTATTTTTTATTATTTTTGAATACGAAGATAGAAATGTTTTGCCAACATCTTTAATAAATAAAAAATCCTTTTCCCAGTTATCATTATTGAGATAATCAAAAAAAATACCCCCAACACCCCTAGCCTCCTCTCTATGCGGTAAAAAGAAGTACTCATCACACCAGTTTTTAAATTTTGGATAATATGAGTTATCATATCTGTCACAACTAATTTTCAAATCTTGATGGAATAATTTCGTAACTTCAAAATCCTCAAAGGTTGGAGTTAAATCTCCACCTCCCCCAAACCAAATCTTTTTATTATCACCTTCACCAGTAACTAATAGTCTGGTATTCATGTGTGCTGCAGGAATATGCGGGTTAGTCATATGTGAAACGACTGAGATGCCAGAAGCCCAAAAAGTCCCATTTTCTTCTGCACCTGGAATTTGTCCTCTAAACTCCTTAGAAAAATTCCCATAAACTGTTGAAATATTTACACCAACTTTTTCAAAAATTTTACCTTTCATAATCGAAATTATTCCACCACCTCCACCTTCTCTTTGCCACTTTTTTTGAACAAAGTTAATTTTTGTATTTTTATTTAATTGACTATTTTCAATTTCTTCAAAAGATTTACAAATTTCATCACGAAGACTAGCAAACCAAATGCTTGCCATCTCTTTTTTATCTTCAAGCAAGTCTGAATTATCAAGACATTTTTGTTTTTTTAATTTGGTTAACATATCTAATTTAGTTGTCATATTTTATTTCTTTATCTCAGTTATTTTTCAAAAAAATTAAAATATTTCCAGGTGAACTTTTAAAATTATTTTTTACCCAAAAATTTTCTGCCTTAAATATTAAATCATCAATTTTATTTAAGAAAGTTTTGTCTTGTAAATCTTGTATCTTTTTTTTTGTTAAAGGCAATGTCGGCCATTCCAAATTAAATAAATCAACTTGTTTCATAATTTCGATAGGAAGGACATGTAGTAATCCTAATTTATACCAATTAAATGGTATTCTATCTTTTATAAAATAACCTTTATTTTCAATATTAATTTTACATCTATATTCCCAAATAATCTTTAATATAAATAATTCAATTTCCTTAGAAGTTAACTTCTTGGTTATATTTTGATTTACCTTAAGTTTAAGATTCTTAAGTTGTATAATAAAGTTAACAAATTTAATTTTTCTTTTGTTTAATTCAAATCTTTTAATAATCATTTCAATATTTTCTAAATTATATAAGTGCAGCATAGCTATAGATATTAAATCAAGCTTTTCATGATTTATAGAATTCAGTCCATTTTTTTTTATGTACTTTATTACCTTAAAATCTTTTGTTTTAAAACCAGAGTGCTTATTTATTTTATTACTTTTGGAATTTGGTATAAGCATATATTTATCTAATTGTAATGTAACTATCATTGACAAACATAGTTCGAAATTTTTAACCATAAGAATTTTTGATAACTCATTTCTAACTCTCATGTTGCTTAAAATTGAAATCTTATTAACTTTTTTTATAATTTTTCTTTTTAAGTTTTTAAGAATATCAACCTTAGAAAATGTTCCAAAAAATCTGCAAAACCTTATAATTCTTAAATAGTCTTCTTCTATTCTCTTGATAGGATCCCCAATAAATCTTAATTTTTTATTCATTATGTCATTATATCCACCAAACGGATCAATTAAGTTTCCTTTTTCGTCTAAGTACAATGCATTAATGGTAAAATCTCTTCGTTTTGCGTCTTCATGTAAAGTAAATGTAAAGTCAACAATTGCGCTACGACCAAAACTTATCAAATCTTTTCTAAAGCTTGTAATCTGGTATTCTTTATTATTAAGAATGATTGATATAGTCTTATAATTAATATTTATTGTATTTATCTTGATATTCTTTTTATCAATTTTTTCTAAAAACAGATGTATATCTATATCGATTACAAAATCTATATCATAAATCTCCTGATTGATAAGATAATCTCTTATCGCCCCACCAACAATCCAAGCTTTAGCATTGGCACTCTTTACGATATTAAAAATAGTTTTAACATTTTCATCTTTATGCAAAAGATTTTCTAAATCTCGAAAAATAATAAAATAGCCTTTTATTTTCTATTTAGAAAAGTTACCGTCTTTAACTTTTCCATCTATAATTGATGGGGGATTATACGAATAATCTGGATGAAAAGCATTTCCTTCTAAATATAAAAAAGAAAATAAAATAAACAGACAAAAACCTATAACACTTACTAAAGTTGAAAAAAATACTGTATTATTTTTTGTAAGTTTTTTTAAAATATATTTTGTTAAGAAAAAAAGAGCTATTGAAAATAGTATAGCTAAAAAAATAATTAAATATCGTCGCATGGTGGAAACTCCCTTAAACCTAATCCTGCAGAAATGGTTACTAGAACTCTTGCTGTCAATCCCCAAATATTTTCATCATTGTAATTTATTTTCCAAGTCATAAACATACTTGAATTTATTGGAGGTTTTTCTCTCAAATGGAATTTAGGTGATAGAAGATAATAAGATTTAGGATAAAAAATTTTTTCAACTTCATTCAAGTTTGGGCTAATTAAACTTTTCCAATCTGAATTTTGTTTCATAATAGCAAGAAATGGGGTAACCACATAGCCTGTACCGGTGAAGAATTTTGGTAAATTTCCAATAATATCATAATTCTCTTTGGGGATATTTACTTCTTCTTCAGTTTCTCTTTGAACCGTATCTTTTAAATCTTTATCTTCTCTTTCTTTTCTTCCTCCAGGAAATGCAATTTGCCCAGCATGTTTTCTAAGATTATTTTTTCTTTTAGTCATTAAAATAAGGCTATTATTTTCGATATAATTATTAATAAATAATATGAGTATACTGGCTTCAGCCTAATTGACAGTTGATCTATCTTTATCTCCTGTATTTTTCATAATACTTATGCAGTTAACAAGATCATTTTTTGATATAGTCTTTATCATTAATTTTACTCTAAATAATTATTTTTAAAATGTTAATAATGTATTATCATACATGATTAAATAATAATGAAAATTTTATGTATATATATTTACCTATTGCTGAACAACCAATTCACTCTTTAGCGATTTTAGGTGTGGGAACATTTCTTGGACTTATAATGGGATTGGTTGGTGTGGGTGGTGGTTTCTTATTAACACCTATTATGATGTTTTTAGGAATTCCACCTCCAGTTGCTGTTGCTTCTGTAGCAAATCAATTAGTTGCACCTTCAGTCTCTGGAGTTTTGTCACATTGGAAAAGAGGTAATGTCGATTTTAAAATGGGAACAGTTTTACTTTTAGGCGGAGTAGTAGGTTCTTCTATAGGAGTTGTAATTTTTAACTTTTTAGGAAAAATTGGACAATTAGATCTCGTTATAAAATCTTCTTATGTTGTTTTTTTAACTTTAATTGGAAGCTTAATGTTGTCCGAGTCATTAAGGTTAATTTTACGAAAAAGAAAAGGAAAAGTTTCTAGAGGAAAACTTCATCAACATAATTGGCTTCATGGACTTCCTTTTAAAACAAGATTTAGAAAATCAAAATTATATATTTCAATCTTATTACCTATTTTTATTGGTATAATAGTAGGTATTCTTGCGGCTTTAATGGGTATTGGTGGAGGGTTTATTATTGTTCCCGCAATGATTTATCTTCTTGGAATGCCAACTTCTTTAGTTGTTGGGACATCTCTTTTTCAAATCATTTTTGTCGCTGCTAACACAACTATCCTTCAAGCTTCTCAAAATCAAACAGTCGACATTGTTTTAGCTTCAATCTTGTTGTTAGGATCAGTAGTGGGTGTGCAAGTTGGTTCTAGATTTACTAATATATTAAAAGGCGAGTATTTAAGACTAATTTTATCTACACTTATTATTTTAGTTAGCTTAAAACTTTTATCAGATTTAATTACAATTCCTTCTGATATTTTTTCTGTCGTTATTAGTAGGTAAATCACAATGAAGCTATTAACATCAATTCAAATAATAATTTTAGCTTGCTTTATTACATACAAGGTAAATGCAAAAAATCAGATTGTAGCAGATCTTTCTCAAGAAAATGTAAAAATTTCCACTGATTTTTTGGGGGCTAAAATACTTTTATTCGGCGCATATGATGGTCAAAAAGGTGATGATATTATAGTAGTTGTGACTGGCCCGAAAGGACTGGTTACAGTTCAAAAAAAAGAAAAAGTTTTTGGTATTTGGGTAAATACTAAATCAGTAAATTATATAAATACTCCAAAATATTTAAATATCTCATCTAATAGAGATATTAATAAAATATTAAACCAAAAAACTCAAAAAATTTCAGAAATTGGGTTAAATAACCTTAAAATAAGACTTCAACCTGGTAAAAAAGTTCAAAAAGAAAAGGAATGGAGAGAAGCTCTTACAAGAAATATGTTAAAATCAAATTTATGGAGTTTGAATGAAAATTCTGTCAGTTTAAATAAAAATGCACTATTTAGATCTTATTTAAATCTGCCATCTAACGTTATTACAGGTCAGTTTGAAGTAAAAATATTGCATTATCGGAACAGTAAACTTATATCAAATGAACTAAGTACAATTAATGTTTCAAAATCAGGTATAAGTGCAGAAATTTACAACATAGCCCAAAATTACTCAACATTGTATGGCATTTTTGCCGTTTTATTAGCTGTTTTGGTTGGCTGGGGAACCAATCTAATTTTTAGGAAAGTTTGATGAGGAAGTGATGAGCAAAAAAATAAATGTAAAAACTAATTCTAAAACTTTAAAACCAAGTAGCCGTTTATTCTTAGTTGTTGCTGATGATAGTAAAGAGTTACACCAAGCGTTATACTATGCAGCAAGAAGAGCAGCCACTGCCGGAGGTGAAATTGCTCTTTTTAGATGCATAGAACCTATCGAAGGACAATTATGGGGCGGCGTAAGTGAAATCATGGAAGCTGAAGCTGAACAATCAAGTAAAAAATTGCTTAATGAACTCAGTGAATATTGTGAAAAATTAGGAGCACCTAAACCACGAACATTTGTACGAAAAGGAATTGTGCACGAAGAATTATTTAATTTAATTGATAAAGAAGAAGCGATTAGAGTTTTAGTTTTAGGAGTTGCTACTGAACATGGTAATCCTGGCCCATTAATAAATTATATCATTAACAAGGGTAGTAACCAATGTAGAGTTCCCATAACTATAGTTCCAGGAAACTTAACTGATGAACAAATCGACGCGCTAATATAAAAAAATGTTGATTTTAAATAATCTAGCCTTATACAGTACATTATTAAAGAGAGTGAATTATGTTTAAAAAATTAATTATTATTTTATTAGGGGTAATGTGTGTATCAATGGTTAAGCCAGTAAAAAAAGCTTCTGCAAGTTCAAGTAAATTTATAACTATTGAGACATCTCAAGGTAAAGTTGTAATTGAGACACTACCAAAAATTGCTCCTAATCACGTCAAAAGAATTAAACAATTAGTAAAAGATGGATTTTATGATGGAATTATTTTTCACAGAGTTATAAAAGGCTTTATGGCCCAAACCGGTGATCCTGATGGTGTTGGGACAGGTGGATCAGGCAAGAATTTGAAGGCTGAATTTTCTGATTATGAGTATAAATACGGGACTGTGGGAATGGCTAGATCAATGAGTCCAGACAGTGGTGACAGTCAATTTTTTATATGTTTTGATGGTTGTAGCCATTTGACTGGGCAATATACTGTTTGGGGACAAGTTGTCTCAGGAATGGACGCTGTTGAAAAGCTCGAAATAGGAGAACCACCAAGTAACCCTGATAAAATGGTTTCAGTAAGACTTGGCAAAAAATAGCTAATTAAACGTCAACTACTCTAATTGAGTTAGTTGAACCGGAAACTCCAAAAGGCATGCCCGCAACAACAACTATAGTATCTCCTTGTTTGGCTAATTTTTCTGTTATAATTATCTCTCTTGCTTCTTTTATTGCTGCCTCATATCCTTGGACTTTACTGAAAAATGAATAAGCACCCCATAGAAGAGATAACTTCCTTTTAACTCTTACTTCTGGAGTCATAACAACTAAGAGTAAGTTTGGTCGCTCTCGCGCCATTCTATATGCCGTATTTCCAGACGCAGTAAAAGCTACTACAGCCTTAGCTTTTACTGACTCTGCCAAACTAACTGCAGAACGGGAAACCGCGTTATAAACATAATTTTCGACTTTTAAATTTTGTGGCCCATCACCTGGATGCTTTTTTACATGGTTTTCAGCTGAAAATATTATTCTATCCATTATGTTAACTGTTTCTATAGGAAACAAGCCTACAGCCGTTTCTGCTGAAAGCATAACTGCATCTGCACCATCAAATACTGCAGTAGCAACATCAGAAGCTTCTGCTCTAGTTGGCGATGGTGATTCGATCATAGACTCTAACATTTGCGTAGCTACGATAACCGGTTTTCCAGCCTGTCTACATTTAAGAATTATATCTTTTTGTATTCCTGGAACCTCTTCTGGAGGTAGTTCAACACCTAAGTCACCTCTCGCAACCATTATACCATCGCAAGCATCAATTATTTTATTTAATTCTTTTAAAGCTGACGGTTTTTCAATTTTAGCGATAATACATGCTTTATCATTAATATATTTTTTAACTTCCTCCACATCGCTTAATTTCTGAACAAATGAAAGAGCAATCCAGTCAATTTCTTGGTTTAAAATGAATTTAAGATCTTCAATATCCTTAGAAGTTAATGGACTTGTATTCAATACTACATCAGGTAGATTTACTCCCTTATTGCTTTTAATATAACCTCCAACAATAACTTCAGTTTTAATTTTATCTTTAACAATATCTTTAACTTCAAATTGAAGTTTACCGTCATCCATTAGGATATTTGAACCAATTGACAAACTCTCATATATTTCGTCATGGGATAAATTTACTCTACTAAAGTCTCCGATCTCAGTTTTTTTATCAAAAATATAAGAGCTTCCTCTTATTACTTTAACATCTTCCTTAACTTTACCTATTCTAAACTTTGGACCTTGAAGATCTGCCAGAATTGCAACATTACAATTAAGATCGTTTTCAGCTGAACGTATATAAGTAATTCTTTTAAGGTGATCGCCGTGATTACCATGACTAAAGTTCAGACGAAAAACATTTACCCCAGCTTTAATTAATGATTTGATTTTTTCAATATCGTCAGTAGCAGTTCCAACAGTAGCTACTATTTTGGTTGATCTTAAATAATTTTTATCTCTCATAATTTACCTTTTTTAGTAATTCCAATGTTATACATCAAATATTAATAAAATATTAAAATTATTTTTTTAAATAATTAAACTCGGCAAGCTATTTGCAAACTCCTTTTGTAACAGGAGAAATATTCATGGCACAAATTGTTCCCTTTCCGCTTGATAAAGTAAGGAAGTCAAAAAGAGAAAATATTTTTGAAGAAAAACATATACTTCATATGATAAAAAATATTAGACAAAATTATCCTCCTTCTTTGTGGAATACAGTTTATCAACTCACAAAACAAGGCCATATAACTGACGAAATTCATCAAGATATAGATATAGCTCCAAAAAAATAATTGAGTTTGTTTAATTGTGAGAAAATAATTTAATCTTAAGTTAAATTTAATTAAGATAAAATTATGGAAAATAATAAACATCCTATTTTATATTCTTTTAGACGTTGTCCATATGCAATGAGAGCAAGATTAGCCATAAAAGCTTCTGAAATTTTGGTTGAGATAAGAGAAATAACGTTAAAGGAAAAGCCCTTAGAATTTTTAAAGTTGTCACCAAAAGGAACTGTCCCTGTTTTAGTTACTTATTCAGGTAATGTATTAGAAGAAAGTATAGATATAATTAATTGGGCATTAAATATTAATGATCCCCAAAAATGGTTGGCTAAGGGTCAGCTCTCTCAAAGTCAAATAAATCAACTTTTAAATAATCTTGAAAATCAATTTAAACCAAACTTAGATAGATATAAATATCCAAATAGATTTGAAAATATAAATAGAGATTTTCACAGAGATAAAAATTTAGATTTTCTGAGGTATTTAGACGATTTGTTAAAAAAAAATAGGGCTTTAAATTGTTCTCACTTAAGTTTAATAGATTACGCTATATTTCCATTTATCAGACAATTTAGAAATGTTGACGATAAATGGTTTGATTCATTAAATTTTAATTTTTTAAAAAAATGGTTATTTCAATTAATTGATAGTAAAAATTTTTTATCTATAATGAAAAAATATGATAAATGGGAATCTATTAATACTCCTATTTATACAAAATTTTTATAAAAATAAACTTTGGAGGAATTTCATGGCAGAAGCGTTTATTTGTGAAGGAACAAGAACCCCTATTGGAAAATTTGGTGGAAGTTTATCTTCTATAAGAACAGACGACTTAGCTTCGTTACCTTTAATCTCTCTGAAAACAAAGTTAAAAAAAACTGATTGGGAAAATTTAGAGGAAGTTTTTTATGGAAATGCCAATCAAGCTGGAGAGGATAATCGTAATATTGCAAGAATGGCACTTCTACTTGCAGGTTTGCCTCATAATGTTCCTGGTATTACTTTAAATAGATTATGTGCCTCTGGAATGGAAGCAGTTTCTAGTGCATCAAGAATGATAAAATCAAATGAGGCTGATATGACAATCGCAGGAGGTGCAGAAAGCATGAGTAGAGCTCCTTTTGTTATGCCTAAGGCTAATTCTGCGTTTTCAAGAAATGCAGAAATTTATGACACTACAATTGGATGGAGATTTGTAAATCCAAAGATGAAAGAAAACTATGGTATAGACTCAATGCCTGAAACTGCTGAAAACGTTGCAGAAAAATATCAAATCAATAGAGAAGACCAAGACAAAATGGCTTTATCTAGTCAACAAAAAGCTGCTAAGTCCATTGCAAATGGGAGATTGTCTAAAGAAATCATTTCAGTTGAAATTCCTCAAAGAAAAGGAGATCCTATAATCTTTGATAAAGATGAGCACCCAAGAGGTACGTCACTTGAAAAGCTCTCATCACTACCATCGCCATTTCGTCAAAATGGAAGTATAACTGCAGGAAATGCAAGTGGAGTTAATGACGGTGCTGCTGCAATAATAATTGCCAGTGAAGCTGGTCTAAAACGAAACCATTTAACACCTAAAGCAAGAATAGTTTCTGCAGCAAGTGCTGGTGTTGAGCCAGCATATATGGGTATTGGACCAGTTCCTGCTTCTTTAAAGGCACTAAAAATTGCTGGTCTAGAAATGAGCGATATGGATGTGATTGAAATTAATGAAGCATTTGCTGCTCAAGGTTTAGCCAGTTTAAGATCTCTAGGAATTAAAGACAATGATGAAAGGGTTAATCCTAATGGAGGGGCGATAGCACTTGGGCATCCATTAGGTATGTCAGGAACGAGATTAGTTCTAACAGCCACACAAGAATTAATTGAAACAAATAAAAAATATGCTTTATGTACTATGTGTGTTGGTGTTGGTCAGGGTAGTGCTATTATAATTGAAAGAGTTTAAAAAAATCTTATTAATATTGATATGCCTGTCTATCTATAGATACAGAACTTATATAAATAAAAACTTTTTTATTTTCAGCTATTTTCATTTTATTTAAATTATAAGTAGTAATTCGAGCTCTTAGTAATTGTGATTTTTTGTTAATTTTACTATTCTTCAAATTAATTACTAACTCAGAAAACGCAGTATCTTTCTCAGTATATATATTAGTTATTATCCCCTCCAATTGATTTTCTGTAATATGTGTATTAACTCTTACGGGAGAAACAATGACATCTCTCGATCTTATTCTAACTCTAACAATATCACCTATTAGTCCAGGTTGGCCAGGTACAATTAATGTTTGTCCATTTACGTCTAATGTTGTTATTTTCATCAACTGATCAGTTTCTGATAAAATCCCTTCTAGAACAGAACTTGATTCAAATTTACCGATCAATTTTTGAAAAGAATTACTATTCAAAATTTTTGAGAGACTTCCAGAAATAACTTTTTTTCCATTATTAAGCAAAATGATTTCATCTGCAATTTGAGATATTTCTTCAATAGAGTGAGAAACATATAAAATTGGAATCTTAAATTTTTTATTAATCATTTTTAGAAAATTTAATATCCTAGCTTTAGTTTTAATATCTAAATCAGACATAGGCTCATCTAGAAGCAAATAATCTGATTGCTTTAATATCGTCCTTGCTAAGGCCACTCTAAGCTTTTCACCACCAGATAAATTTTGAGGGTACCTTTTCAAAAGAGAGTTTAATTCAAGATGATTAATTAAATCTTCTTTAGGTATTAAAGTTTTATTCAAAGACTTATTCCTGTTAATAGGAAAATCAAGATTTTGATTTACATTCATATGTTCAAATAAAATAGGGTTTTGGAACATTGTCCCAAAGGGTCTTTTGTGCGGTGGGAAAATTTTTGTATTTTCTATAATTTTATCATTTAAAACTATTTTGGTTTCTAAATTGTTTATAAATCCAGCTAAGGTAGATATAATAGTACTTTTACCAGAGCCGTTTGATCCATATAAGACTGTAATTCCATTACTATTAAAATTATGTTCAAAGTCTAAGAGAAATTCTCCAAGATATCCTTTTATTTTAACAAATAAATTAGTCATTATTTTACTCTTACAATCGATCTTCTATTTGAATAAAATAAAGTTAATAAAATTATAAATGACAAAATCAACATGCCACCTGCAAGAAAATGAGCTTTTCCAAAGGATAGTTGTTCAACATGATCATAGATAGAAATGGCTATTACCTTTGTTTTTCCATGTATTCCTCCCCCCACCATTAAAACAATTCCAAACTCTCCCATTGTATGAGCGAATGATATAATAAATGAAGTTAAGAAACCTTTTTTAGATAACGGTATTATAACGTTAATGAAGGTATCAAATTTACTTGCTCCTAGGCTTTCTGATGTTTTAAGAGTATCTTTACCTATTTTTTCTAATGATGCCTGAAGGGGTTGAACCCAAAAAGGAAGCGAATAAATAATTGATGCTAAAACAAGTCCATAAAATGAAAAAATAAGCTGTTCACCTGTTAGTAAAATAAAAAATTTACCCAAGGCTGTGTCTGGACTAAAAAAAACTATTAGATAAAAACCAATTACAGTTGGTGGTAAAACTAATGGTAAGGTAACAATAGACTCTAAGAACGGCTTAACTTTTTTGGACTTAAATGCTAAATAATAAGCTAAAGGTGTTCCAATCAATGCCAAGAAAAAGCAAGTTGTAAGAGCTAGTTTTAGTGTAATTAAAACTGCGTTTAAATCTGAATTTAAAAAATTAAAAGCTTCCATTTTTATAACTAATTGTATTTGGTAAAAATTTTAAATTATTATATGTTATTTAACGTATAGATAGGAGCTTCAAATGTCATTTATTAAAACTGATGATAACGTTAAATTATATTACGAAACAGTTGGCAAAGGTGAGCCTATTATATTTGCTCATGAATTTGCAGGTGATCATAGAAGTTGGGAGCCACAGGTTAATTATTTTTCTAGGTATAATCAATGTATTACTTATTGCGCTAGAGGATATTATCCTTCTGAAGTTCCCCAAAATGAAACGCAATACAGTCAAGAAAGAGCTTGGCGTGATATACTTAGTGTAATGGATAACCTAAATATTGAAAGAGCGCATGTTGTTGGACTATCAATGGGTGGTTTTGCAACTCTTCATTTTGGAATCAATGCTCCAGATAGAGTGTTAAGTTTAGTAATTGCAGGTTGTGGATACGGAGCGATGCCAATCGAAAAAAGCACGTTTAATAAAGAGGCTGATTTTTCTAATGTTTCCCTTGATACTGCCCAAAATATTTTAAATAAAGGTATGGAAAAAGTTGGATCAGAATATGCTTTAGGTCCATCTAGAGTTCAGTTTCAGAATAAAGATCCAAACGGTTGGCAATTATTTAATGATCAGTTAATAAAGCATGACCCCGTCGGTTCTGCTAACACTCTTTTAGGTGTACAAAATAAGAGACCTAATTTGTATGCATTAGAAAAAGAAATAGGGAATATAGAATCTCCAACTTTAATAATAAACGGTGATGAAGACGATATGTGTCTTGAAGTAGGTTTGTTTCTTAAGAGAACTATTAAAACTTCTGGTTTGTTGATCGTACCAAAAACAGGTCACACCATTAATTTAGAAGAACCCACTTTATTTAATAGCCATTTATTAGAGTTTTATCATTCTATCAATACATCTTCATGGGGAAAAAGAGACAATAGAGCCGAAATAATAAAATTTTAATCTCTAAAATTCTCGTATTGCAATGGATGTTTAAGGTTTAATTCTTTAATTAGTTTTATTGCCGCTTGAAGATCGTCTCTCTTTTTTCCTGAAACTCTTACTTCATCACCTTGTATAGATGTTTGAGTTTTACTTTTTGAAGATTTAATAGCTTTAA
>ERZ802821.906-NODE-906-length-16234-cov-11.6575_pt1 | contig 16234 bp, 41 predicted proteins | sample MGYA00345648_ERZ802821 | MGnify/ENA primary metagenome ERZ802821 (study PRJEB30503, sample SAMEA104212357) | marine metagenome | biome: Westerlies Biome; feature: [SRF] surface water layer (ENVO:00010504) within the epipelagic zone...; material: water... | reverse complement strand
GTGTTGATTATTTCCTTTTGTTCATTACAATACATGTTTTATTTTTTGTATTTACTTATGATGCCTAATAACAAGGAAAAAGTAGTACTAATTAATATAATTAATATAGAGGACGAATTAAAGGTGGTTGAAAAAGAATTAGATTATATATTCGATAATGCTCCCGAAGATGGGGCGGTTGCAGAACTCTTAGAGATCGAGCGAGGATACCTTTTGTCGGAACTTGAAATCGCCAAGAATTCCCATATGTTACTTACTAAAGATAAATAACTATATTCTATATACAATATATACATAACATTAAGGTAAGAACAAATAACACACTTATTATATTATTTGATTTATTTTAATTTAATGAATATTATTAATTTATATATAAACGCTTGTGAATCAAGGGTATTCAGAGGTGGAGCAAAATGGGTCAAAGTGGTTCAGAGTGGGCTACGCGACTTCAATATATATAATAACTAATACAAATATATTCAAATAACAAATGAAATTAAACAAAATAAACAAAATTCTAAATAATATAAATTCAAAATTGCTTGAAATTAAACTTAAAAATAATTTTAATAGTAAAAATATATCTAATAATTGCGAAATGAAAATTGATAATGAAAATGATTCAAATACAAAGCGAAATAAATACGGATTTCCAACTTTATTCAGATAATACTGCTCTTTTTAATATATTTTAATTGATTAATATATATTAATTGGCTCGTTCGCAAGTTTTCGGTTGACAGAAGGTCGTTTTTCGTCAATACTACTAACATGAACATCAAAGAACGCAGTTTGAAGTATGTAGAATTCCATATGTTCGAGACTTTCGGTCATGTATTCGAGCATCAGCTTCAAACCCAAGGATATTGGCATCAAGATGGTGACGATGTACGATACGAGAGTGTGGTCGAGAACGCAAAGGGTGAAGAGGGCAACCAAATCAGCTACATCTTCCCTATGTTTGACCCTGACAATGAATTTTATGACAAATATAATAATAATGAGGATGAATAATGAGTGAATTAACACGAAATATAAATGCTTTATTAGATGAATATAATAATATTAAACAAAATAAATCTAAAACAGACGATACTATTGAAAATATAATTAGTGATATAAATAAATTAACTAATAATGGTTCAAATGTTAATCAAATATTTACAAATATATATTATATAAACGATAATATGGAGGATAAGCGTTGTGCAGTTAGCTGAAGAAGAGATTGCAAGCGAGATTTCGGCAAATAAACATAATGCCACTAATATCAATCTTTATAAGCTAGAGATAATTGATAAAACAATCAATGAAATTATATTAATTTATGAAAATAAAAATATAAATGATTTAATCGAAATTATGAATAGTTTTAACCTCAATAGATATAGTAGAAAGTTAACAGGAAGTGATATGTATTTGTGGGAAGCTTAATATTGCATTATATATCAAGCAATAAACCAAATTAAGATTGAAATCGAGCCAAATAAGATTATATCCCGCCTTTATGCCTTATATATCAAGCAGTTATACGATATTTAAAAAAAAGTGTTGACAGGGGTGACATATTTTGCGATACTTAAACCATGACAACAACAGAATCCACATTTCAAACGCTTCGCTCGCAACGCAACATCGCAGACGAAGTATCTAACTTAACTATGCACATCAGCGGAAATTCCTCTGAGCTTGTACAACATCTTGGTTTCCTTGGAGACAAGATAGAAGACCAATCAAATGCAACTAGAGATTATCTCGATGATATAAGATCATCAATAGATAAGAATACAGAAGCATTAAATTTAATTGCACAGATAATAAGAAACAAATAATAAATATAATAACACTAATATAAATATAATTATGAGTATTGCGAAAAACGCTAGAGCATCACAGATCATGTCGAATGTCAGTAACGGACATTATGTAAAGAACGGAAAGTTTGCGAATTTTGGGTCAATCCCCGAAGATAGCATCTACTACCATACTTGGTTGGCAGAGAAGGCAGATGCCAAACGCAAAGAGCGACAAGCACGAATCCTTGCAAAAGGAGTTAGAGCATAATTAAAAAAAAGTATTGACAACTACTTAAATATATAGTATAATTATTACATAATAAAAATTGAGAACCAAACTCAAATAAATAAAATAAATTGATCTTTAACATTTAAATTTGAGAGTGCAGTACCACGCCTTACCTTGTACTGCCTAACGGGTTTCCATACAACGGACGAGGCTTAGGTCGGTAATCAATCCGAGTGGGTAGCGAGCGGTTGACCAATGGATTCGGGCGGTATGGATGGATGAGAAGTCAGTAATGACCGATCAAGACATCTTAGCATTTATCAAGTGTGGCGACTTGACTCTCAATTCACTTTGGAACAATGAGTCGATAGCTGAGTATCGGACATTGACTCGTTCCATTCTATTTGGAAGGGCTTATAATCCTTCCTGTGGGTGACTGAGTAAGCCTGTCATGAGCGGGCTAAGGTATGCAAATTCCCTGTGGTGGGGCGGTAGAGTTCAATCGAATGAGCCGATGACAAATAACCTGTCTAATTTGTAGTATGAAGTAGGAAACTCTATGAACTGATGTTCATGCCGAAAAGTCGAGGGTATACAGTAATCCCTCCCCACATCTATTTTCAAGGCAAATCTGCGGAGGTTGTGTGTTGCCTCTAGTCACTATCATCGCCTGTTGGGTAACGGAATAAAAGCCTAGCAAAACTCTAAAAACCCTCATCTTTCGGGATGGGGGTTTTTTTGTTTGACAAGACCAACCACCTAGTCTACTATGATAGCATGAAAACATTAAAAGACATACTATCGTACTACGGGTACATCAACTCAGATCAACTCGCAGAACTCAACGAACACTTCCCTCACATGAATGTGGTAATTAAATGGGGTGGACTTCCTCGTGAACGAGTCCCTGTTTGGAAGGCACTAGAAACCATCGAGAGGGTTGAGAAAGAGAATATTGATTATTGCAGAGAGGTTTTCCTTTCGGCAACGGATTGCGAGAACCTTCGCAAAGCTTTACATATAACCTCCAATTAACATATATTATGAAGTATCAGGCAGAACAAAATGCAGTTGAATTAGGTTTATTAGATATAGGAGATAGAGTATATGATAATGAACATAGAATTGAATTTGCACAAAAACAAGAAATACAAAGTAGAGTTGAATTAATTAGATTATTATTGAAAAGAAATTTACCTCTAAAAGCTAAACAACAATTAAAATTCTTAGATAGATATATTGATCAATGCTTATATAATGATTATATGGTACATGATTATTTATCTTGACCTTTATTCTAATCTTAACTAGTATTATACTATGATAAATCCACTAGAAGTAACTAACTACAATCGTTCTCAATCCGAACTACAGGAGTTCCTGTTGTTTTGCATAAATGTCGCAGGTAAGAAATCTGCAGTCGAGGCTCCAAAACTAGAAGTATTCCTTCAGAGGGTCAGAGACCTTACAGGCGTTGATTTGCCCTTTGATGGACTCCGTATCCTTAAGAAGGAGGGAAAACTTCAATCAATCCTGCATTGGGCGGCAATCAGTCCATACAGGCAGCGTTACAACAGTTATCAGGATGTTCTATCCTTAGGAGACCTGAGAGCAGTGACACTACCAACGCTCATGAGAGTTCGTGGCGTCGGGCTTAAAACCGCACGATTCTTCCTTTCGCATTCTCGTGAAGACTTCGACGAACCAATGCTTGATACACATATTCTTCAGTTCCTAAGGGATCAGGGGTACAGGGATGCACCGAAGAGCACGCCACAAAACGAAGGTCTTTATAATTATTACGCAAATGTCTTTAAGATGTTTGCTCGGACAAGTGGACAATCGGTAACCGATCTAGATTTAACCATTTGGAAACAATACTCACAAACTACAAACAACTGAATTGGAACTGATAATTATACTAGTAACAGGTATACTTATGGGAATAAAATTAGCATTTGAAAGTTGGAAAGATTAATTGCTTATATATATAAACTAATCAAATTCGAAATAAGTCAATCGCAAATATGAAAATAACAAATAATAAAGAAATATATTTTAATCAGAGGGCGCCACCCATCACACTGATTATCAACGACTTATGGAATTTCGCCAAGGCAAAAACTTGCGTAAGTCTCCGGCAATCAAAGACTTACAACAAAAGTAATTAAAAAGCAAAAAAGGTGTTGACAGAGTACCATTCTTTCTCTAGTATTGTATACATGATGAAAAACGATATGCCTATAAACCAATTATTAAACTTCGATGATCTTGATTTCAAGCCACATCGCCATGCCGACGGAGTTCAAGCTGTGCTTGACTTGGGAAACCATCTTTCGATCTCTGTTGTTGCCAACAATGACGGAGGGCAAGGGTTATATGGTCAAGTCAGCGATGGTCTGTACGAAGTTGCAGTCTTTTACAAGAATGATATGATTCCTCTTTCTCCTTCAGATGATGTTGTGGGTTGGCAATCTTCCAACCAAATCTCTTATCTAATGATGAAGGCTCAAGTCGAGGCGTTTTATTGGGTTGATGAACTTAGGGACGCAAAAAGAGAATATAGAAGAGAATTAGAGCTTGACAACTAATCCTTATTACTCTAGTATTATATCATGACAACGAAAACACAACTTCTAAAGGAAATTCAAGAGCAACTTCCTATTCTATCACCACCGGAGCTTATTAAAATCTTTGAGATGATATTTGGGCAAGGTGAAGAAGATCTCGACTCAGTAGATTGGCAAAACTAATCATGACGCAAGCAAAGATAAGAGAAACCATTCTAGACATAGTCAGAGGAGAAATGGCATATGCCGATCCAATGTCCAAAGTATGTTTAGAGCAACATGAACGCCATCCGGAAAAGTTTCCACTTGGTAGCACCTTTCAGTCCGCAGAAGAAGTTTTAGAAGATATCGTTTTAAGTTTGACATCATTGCAAAATGAGCTTAGAATAGAGTCTTCTTTTCAATCAGCACAACTATAACCAACACATATTATGTTAACAGACGAAAAACAAATTGCAGAGTTTAGACTCCGCACTCTTCACAAAATGCTAAAGCTTGAAGTTCTTGGAATGAAACGCAGAGGTCAATCGGCTTATGCAATCATAAAGCAAGAAACAGGTCTTACAGGATCAAAGCAAAAAGTTTACGACAAACTCAATGATTTGCTTAATCCTCCACACGATGTGGAAATGGAAAAAGCTATATATAATGCTTGACTTTTAGCTCAAACTAAACTATATTTATATTATGTTAGATTATATTGAAGCCAACTGCGTTTTACCACCGCTCGAAAACAAACCATCCTATAACGAAGAATCGGGTTTATGGGAACTATACTTTGAGGAGCTTTTGCCATCATGGTATGTTAGAGGTGAAAATGAACACCCTGACCTTATTACTCTTAACTTTGAGACTTGGGATCAAGTCCAAAACACTTTACTACAACTAGAACAAATCAAACATGAAAGGGACGCTTATGAAGCTACTGAAAAAGATCAAGAACCTATTCTCTCCTAAGTACCAAGTGGTATATACCACTCAAGACGGACGGACAGAACGCTATACAATCAACAAACCATCCTACGAGTATGAGTTCGGAAACGATCACGAAGGAAAGAGAGTCGTTGGCTTTCGCTCCTATTGCCACAATCGGCATGGTGTACGCTCTTTTCGTTACGATAGGGTTGTTGCATTAGAAAGGGCATAATCTATGAATATAATTGGATTAAAGAAACAGATTCGCCAACTTGGCTACGAGCTAATGCTTGCAGAGGTTAGTGATTCTTTTTGCGAAAATTTCATAGAGAAAAGAAAGCTCCACGACTCTTTGCTAGAGCAACTCTACAAAGTAGAAAAAAGAGTTTTCTAATCTTTATCTCCTAAACCATTATCCCCCAGTCACTTGGGGGATTTTTGGCATAGGCCGGCCGGCCCGCAAGTCTTTGGTATACAGGGGTTTAGGTAAGAAAAAAAATGTATTCATTAGTCATTTTATGCTTGCAGTTTGCAACTAGTCTGTCATACTTATATGTATGATAATTAATGAAGAATACCAATCGGACGAAAACATAAACGCTGAACTCATTGTCGAAGCAATCATGGATCAGATCTCTTCGATCCTTATTGAGCCTATGCACGATAAACTTTCAGGCGAAGATCAAGTGACCCTTGGTCTTGTAGCAAATGCCTTGGATATACTAGGCAAGAAAGCTCAAGCATACGAAAACTTAGAAAATGGAAAATTTCCTCAATCTTGGAAAAATTAGTGCTTGACTTTTTATATATTTTCACTTATACTTATATTATAACAATCAGATAAACCTAAACTTAAAAAAATTATGTTAGATACAACTCAAGAAACTCCTCGTCTTAACCTTCGCATTTGCGGTAACAGATCAACCATCGTTGACATGGATGCCGTTCGTAGAGTGCCAACTCCACAAGCAACCAATCGTTGGAAACCGATTGCACACTCAAAAGTTGTGGACACAACTCGAAACACTCTTGAAGATAAAGGTTTTGACATTCTCAATGAATGCCATAATGTCACCAAGGGTGGAGAGCATTACTTTGGAATGTTTCAAGTTAATCATGCTGATCTTTCCGACAATGGTGGTGAGCGTGGTTGTGTTGTGGGCATGAGAAATTCCCATGATAAACTTTTCGCAGCAGGTTTGTGTGCAGGTGATGCACCATTTATTTGTGACAATCTTATTTTTCACAACGAAGTTGTTTTTACTCGTAAACATATTGGTGATGTTTATGGAGAACTCGTTACAAGAGTGAACAAAATTACCGAATACCTTATTCCCATGTGGACTCGTCAAAATGATCGTGTACAAGCTTATAAAGACCTTGCGGTCAATGATCGTGAAGCTCAACATCTTATTTTTGATGTTTACGAATCGGGAATCAAGACCAATTTGATCGGTAAGTCTATGCTCGCTCAAGCTTGGGAACAATGGAAAGATTCTGATCACAAGGTTTTTCAAGATCGCAATCTTAACTCATTGTACAACGCATTCACCGAGGTAAGCAAGGGCAGAAATGTTATGCACTTACCCAAACGCTCTGAAATTTTTCACAATGCTTTTGATCCTGTCGCAGGGGTTGAATCAGTCGAACTTGTAGCTTAATTTTAACACTAAAAACAAAAGGATATATATATTATGAAATGCCGTAATCTCAACGAAGTACTCGATTCACGCAAAGGACGATTTGTTTCTGTCCTTCTAAAGAATGGTTTGAAGCGTGAGCTTTATTCAGCTAAAGTTCACGACTACAATTCTAATGCCGTCCGTTTCCGTGACACTAATGGAGGCGAGCGTAGAGTTGACCGCTCTATGATCGTAAGGGCTAAGGTTGCCGAGCGTTATTTTAAACGCTCAAGGGGTTAACCAAAGCTCTCCTTCAAAAACCCTTGGGAAACCAAGGGTTTTTTTTGTGCCCTAAGTTATTTACTATCAATGACTTCCAGGCTTGCCGGCCCAGGCAAAACTTGACGCAAGTCTTTGATTATCAAATGTTTAAGGCTTGAAAAAAAAGTGTTGACAGGTGCATGGGTGTAGTGTTATATTATAGGTATGATTAGAACAAAGACAGACTCTCGCTACGACATCGACTATGATCGAAAGGTGTTCGTATATAAAAACCTTCACAAGAATTGTTGGAGCATTCGCCAGGATGGGCTAGTCAAGGCTCATTCAGATGGGTCTCCAATCTCTATATATTCAGCAGTAATGAAAGTCAATCAAAAAGGTCGTGAGCGTGTGATTCGAGAAAAGAGCAAGAATGTTCATGCCGGTATCTTAGGTTACCTCCGCCACGAAGATATGAAAATTTGGACTGGATGGGTTGACATGATCGAAATTACATACAATCCTTACAAGTATCATTCTTTTGTAGATGTTGAAAACAAGAAGACAAGATACTTTGCCACTCTTTGCAAGCTTTACCAAGACAAAGTTTTAGTTGATCGTTATCGTTATTAAGGCTTGACAGATTAATTTATTTTTATTAGTATAGTATCATGATTAAAACAACACTTCTCACATCAGGTAATCAAAAAATTCTCAAAGGCGAGAAAATGGGTTACATCACTAAAGGTATTCATCTTGCCCCAGCAAATCTTGCGGGCTACGAAGTTTGCCAATGGCGTTCTAAGGGATGCACAATGTCCTGCCTTAACACGGCAGGTCGTGGGCAAATGAATTCTGTTCAGCAATCACGCATATCGAAGACAAAGTTGTTCTTTGAACAGAAAAAAGATTTCATGACTAAGCTTTGCAAAGAAATTGCCTCGACTATTAAGTCGGCAAGCAAGAAAGAGATGAAAGCGGTTTTCCGTCTTAACCTTACAAGTGACATTTCATGGGAGGATGTTTACATGAAAGATCCAAACTATAACATTTTTGAATACTTCTGTGCGGAGCAATTCTACGATTATACAAAATCATTCAAAAGAATGTGTTCTTTTCTCAACAAGCCGTTTATCAAAGGCGAAGAAAAGTTCCCTTCCAATTATCATTTAACCTTCTCTCGAAGCGAAAACAATGACAAAAAGTGCGAGATGGTTCTTGCAATGGGTGGTAATGTTGCCGTTGTATTTCGCAATCAATTACCCAAGACTTGGAAAGGTTACGAAGTTGTCAATGGTGATGATACTGATTTGCGTTTCTTAGACAAGAAAGGTGTTGTTGTTGGTCTTATCGAAAAAGGCATGGCAAAGAAAGATTCCACGGGCTTTGTGCAAGAAGGTATTGACTCCTAATCTCAATTTGATATAATTAAGCCATGAGAGAAACAAAATTTATCTTAACATTGTCCAATGATTCAATTCCTGTACTTGCGGAGGTTTGTGCTTTAAGAGTATTAGAAAGCGATGAAAAAGTCATTGGTAAAGCTTGCGTACAAGTTAATGTAAAAAATGGAATATTTAAAGATATAACAAGAAAAGCTAATTATAAAGAAGGAAAGTTATATGCTCATGCCGACTATGTATGAGCGAAAAAATGCCACGCAAATAGAATAATGGTAAATAGATAAATAGTAAATAGCATATATTCACCAATAAAAAATTCCATAAAGTTTTTATTATCAACGACTTATGGGATTTTTTTGCTAGGCCAGAGTTTGCGTAAGTCTCCGGCAATCAACGACTTATGTCGCAACTATCTGCTTAACTCTCCCTTGATCAATTCTTTTATTATTGCATACAATCCCACAGCACCCAATATTGTAATCAATTCCATTATTTATTTATCTGAATGAACAAACTCAAGCTCTCGATTATCGAGGATGAATCCGATTACTTTATTGACCTGTTCGATTGATTCGTCGAGAGTCTTTTTTGAATGTTCTGTTGCCTTCATTTCTTGAAGCACGGAACGGAGGAATTTAAGGCTTCCGTTCGCAGTCGCAAGTTGCATTGCAGTTTTATCGAGTAGTTTTTCGTCTTTGAGTGTTTCTATAATCATAAGTCTATTCTAAACATTTAAGGTTGAAAGTCAAGCTTTTTTTTACTCCCATTCGGAGTGGTGACCGAAGTCAAAATCCTCGCCCTCGTTTTGGAAGTCGAGGAGAGTGAGCTTGTCCTCGAGTTCGCCGATTCCGTTGCGAAGAGCAACTTTGTCAGCCTCGCTGAGATCAGTGGACTCGGCAAGGTGGGCGTGAAGGTGAGAGATGTTTGCTTCAATTTCAGTTTTTGTCATAATCGTTTCCTTATTTAGTATTACAAATTTACAGAGAATTTTTTCTCTTTCAGTCAGGTTAATCATATATACAATCTAATACACAAATGGCCAAAAGTCAAGAAAAACTTTCAACTATTTTTCTGCACAATTCTATTGTTGTAAGATGTTCTACACCAAAGACTTCCGGCATAGCCGGCAGGGGCGACCGGCGCCCTAAGTCTTTGATAGTGTGCGACTTAGAACACCAAAGGTTTGCCGACTGAATGAGGAGCTGCGAACCAATCGAATGAGTGAATGATTTGACCGTTTAGAACAGCCTCGAAGTTGACCTGATGAACTCCGGCATTAACTATTCCGTTTACTCGCTCACGAGTGGTTGGAGTGTTCCAGCCAGCCAGCGACCAACGCACAAGTCCGTCAGGGTCACGCTTTACAATGGCGTTGCCATGTAGCCAAATGGTGTTTCCATCTGTGCTAGTATTGCCAACGCTTAAAGGTTGGCGAGATTCAAAGGCTGATTTTATTTGTTGTGTTACTTTTCTCATATGATTATATATTAAGATATATTTTTAGGTTTTGCAAGTAAAAAGTTTAAAAAAGTTTCTTGGGCTTTTTGATTTTCGAGCATCTCGTCTAGCTCAATTTGGGCATTAATTACCATTTGCTGACTTTGGATGTGTCCTGCTTCTGCATTTGGTGTGAGAACTCTAATGAGTTCTTTAAGTTCTTTTATTTTATCCATGATTTGAGAGAATTGGAGCTTGTGTTTTGACTTGCAACTGCTTTGCCTTTTTCATGGCTTTTGAGTGAGTCTTTGCGTTATCTACGATTTTTCCAAAAAGTCGAATATCGAACCAATTTGAAAAGTTTGGGTTTTTATCTACATTAATCATATACCTTTATACTATATTAAAAGAGTTGAGAGTCAAGCTTTATTATTGAAAAACAACATTAAAACGAAACTGATTGAGACCTTCATCTCGCATGATTCTATTGAGATGAGACTCGCTTGAAGCAGTGCGAACTCGTGGGCGATCGTTGCCTTCTGCATCAATGCCTTGATCGAAGATTTTTACAGCCCAATGGGTTGACCACTTTTTTATTCTTACTTCTGTTATTTTATTATTCTTAATCATATATACAATGTATCAGACAAAACGGCAAAAGTCAAGCTTTTTTTACATTATTTTTCATTGCAATTTTATTTTGCAAATCCCATTCTGCAAGCCATGCTTTATTTTGTTGTAACAAACTTTCTGCTTGCTCGCGAACTAAGGCGTTTTTCTCGCTGAGAATGATATCAACTAGGTCGTTGATGTCGGCTTTAACTTTTTTGATGAGTTCAATTCCTTTATCCATATATACAACATAAAGAAAAAACCGGAGTAAGTCAACTTTTATTTCACTTACCTTTCAACTATCTTTTTGAACAATTCTACTGTTGTAAGTTATTGTTGTTCAGAGACTTCCGGCATAGCCGGCAGGGGCGGCCGGCGCCCTAAGTCTTTGATTACCAAGGCTTTTCGTCTTCTTTCATATCTTGCCACATGAGATAGAAAACTACAAGCCAAGGAGAGAATAAGATAATTTCAATCATAATGTTATTTTTTGCGTTGTTCGTGCAGTATCACTTGAAACTTCGCACGAGCTTCTTGCACTGCATTGAGAGCGTCAAGGATTGCCATTCCTTGGGTGATGGTCAAGGTTTGATCTCCTTCGGTGTTAGTTGCGTTAGCAAGGAAGTTTAAATTTCCTTCAGCTTTGGCGAGTGAGAGTCCCAAGTCAAGTTCGGGAAAGTCCATTTTTTTTGATTCGTTCATGCTACTGATTTTGATTTGATTACTTGAAGCTCATTCTTTAGAGCTTTGTTAAGTTTGCTTAATGCAATGGCGTTTAGGTTTAATTCTTTTAGGAATGTTTCAATCTTTATCATATTACTAATCTATGAAAATTTTGGGTAAAAGTCAAGTTTTATTTTGATTTTTTTTCTGTTATTCTGTTGATGTACCACATGGCATTGTCGCCTTGCTTGGCGGTAAAACCACGCTTGAATTGAACTTTGGTTTGAAGCTTGTTTATGAGAGCCTTTACTTTTCTTCTGACTTCGTGCTTGTCTTCAGCATCGATTTCAAAGATGTTATTTGTCATATGCGTCTCAATGAATGAATCTGTGTTTGTATTCCACAAAGGAAGCTTTTCTTCTCTCTCTATAGAGGAAACATGGACATTTGCGATGAATTTTTTATTTTTAATCATAATTATTTTACAGCTTGTTTAATCATTTCAAAAGTCCAAACATGACCACCGGGGCATTCCCAAAGGTCAAAAGCCTCGGACATTGGGCTTGCTTGGATACGCTCAAGACCATTGTCTTGGATGAATTCTTGTATTTCTTTGTTTAACATATTATCTATTATAAGGTTTTGAGGTGTGGAGTCAAGCATTTCTTTCTACAGATTTCCATCCGTAGCGAGCAACTTCGTCATCATAGCGAGCTTGAGGAAGCCTTGCTTTTAAGCTTTTGATATTGGCGAGGATCATTTCTCGCTCTTGACCTGTGGCAGAAACCCAACCTTTACCACTCTCGTAATGGTGTGCATCGAGGCGAGACTCTTCTGTTTGAATGTCGAACTTTACTAATTCTTCTTGTGTCATTTTCATATTTACAATGTACTATATATTTACCTAAAAGTCAAGTATTATTTTACTTTTTTTTGTTTATTCTTGCTCCTGTAGCTATGGAGCTAGGGAGATCTTTTCTGAGTGTTTCGGCTATTTGCATGGCTTTAGCGTGTGTCCTTGCATTGTCTACTAGCACATCATTGACCATAACATTAAACCATTCTGAGAAGTTAGCATTTCGTATTATCTTAATCATATATACAACATAGCACTATATAGGGCAAAAGTCAAGTATTATTTTGATTTATTTTAACTTTTTTTCTATTGTAACTTATTGATTACTAGAGACTTACGGCATGATTGGCAGGGGGCGCCGGCGCCCTAAGTCATTGGTTATTAAGGGCTTACATCTCGTCTATCAAGAATTCGTCAAGTGCATAGGTATCAAGCTCGGGGTCTTGGTAGCTTGCACCGTCAGGTGTGTTGTATGTGCCCGATTCTACTAGATAATTAGCTAGATCTTTGTAGTGCACAAAACGCCTAGCGAGCTTGTATAAGCCCTCATCATTACCTAGCCATAGGGCAACATTCCAAGTCGCCCAATTTGCCCAACCATTATATCCGTCCATAGTCTTAGGCGTTAGGGTTTACAGCAAAAAGCCCATATCGACGGCTTCCGTCGTTGTGCTTCATGCGAGAGCGTAGAAGACGCTCGGCGTCACGCTGACGCATTGCTATGGATTCAACTTGCCAAACGGCACCCGCTTGGTTGAGTATTGATTTAAGTATGTACATTATTAGCCTTTCGTTTAGGATTCAAAGATGTCACGCATTGAACCACTGACGCAGTTCATGTCTGTAAGGTTTTCGTCAGAATCAAAGTCTTCGTCTTCTTCAGCTTCGACTGAGTCAAGAGATTCGAATTCATTTTCGATATCACGCTCGGATGCGTGTTGGATGCCATGCTCAAGAGTAAACTCTTCGTTGGCGATTTCTTCCTCAAGGTCATTGAGTAAGTCGGCAAACTTACCTGTAACTTTATTGTTGTTCTCATTAGCGAGTTCAACGGCTTTAGCGATTAGAGCGATATTATTTTCGTTGTTCATAGTGTTCATTATAGTGATTGGTAAAGTAATTGCAAGAAAAAAGTGTGATTATTCGAAAGTTTTTTTATGCTTCGCCTTGCGTGGAAGCGTCTTGTTCTTGAGCTTGTGAGGTCTTGCCTTAGTGAAGACCATTGGAATTCGAACTTTTACTTTCATTATTATATTCTAAGGATTGAGGGTATTAAGTCAAGCTTTATTATGCAACCCACTCGACAAGCTCGAACTTACGAGGAAGGTTAAACTTAGCGAGATCCTTATTCAGATCTTCGATGGATGCGTGGTGTTCGCATTTCATCATTACATTACGCTCGACGATTTCGCCACTCTTGCGGTCAACGATATTGACCTTGGCGACGAAACCATTTACTCTTTTATTATTATTAATCATACCTAAAGGTATCATACAAACACGAAAAAAGCAAGCAAAAAGCGAAAAAAGATTCAACTATTTTATTGCACTATACCCCCCCGGGGTCCCTAACCCCCACCCTTTTATGAAACGAAAAGGAATCTAGGCTTTCAGATTTTGCCGGGGGGTGGTGTTTTTCAATATCTGAATCGTTTCCGTTTTAATTAACAAATCGGCCGACCAAAAAAAATCCACGGGGTGTATTTCTAGGTATGGCTGATGAACAAGAAATGTATTGGTTGAAGAGTATGCAATTCCAAGTCCAACAGAAGGACAAGGAAATTGCTGATTTGCTAGTTATCATAGACACACTTCAGACTAACATGAGGAGCGTGTCTACATATGTCCCTGAAGATAAGATTAAGGAAATTACAACACGGAGTTATAATTGGAGTCTTAATTGGAGACCGGGGCAAGATAAGTCGTAGTGCCTTAATGTCACATTGTGACATGCACGAGGGTCGCTGAAGGGCATTTTGCCACTTTAGCGGCCCTTTTTGCTTGATTTTAAGGCTCTAAAAGTTGGCATGAAGATTGCAAATACATATATATATGAAATATTCACTTATTAATCAATTGTTTGAGCAGGCGAACCTGCTTAGCGCGATGGACGATACGGTTTGTAACGTCATCGATTCTAGTTTGGACTCCTATAAATATAGGACAACATTAAATGAGCAGGAAAATGATTACATTGTCCACGCTCAGGTTCCAGGGTTAAGCAAAGAAGATATAAATATTACTTTAGATAATAATATATTAAAGATTTGTGGCGAAAAAGCTGTAAATGACCATATGACATGCTCAATTAATAAAGAGCTTTCGCTTGGAAGAGATGTTAATGCATCAAAAATAACTGCAAAAGTGGAAAATGGAATACTAGAACTTAATATTCCTAAATCAGAAAAATGCAAAACTAAAAAGATTAAAATTAATTAATTATAATATATCTTTTATTTCTGAGTATTTTTTGGAAAAATCCTCTCCCCATGGGTAGCCGAGCTCCTTGTGGAGCATTTGTGTCCGAATTTCCCAGAATTTTTGACTAGTTGCAGTTGGGTTGATGCCAGCAGAATCATGTTCGAGACTTCGGCGGTCACCCTCCACATTGTCTTGGGGTCTATAAGCGTATATTGGTATACCATTTTTACTTGCTCTTAAACAAAAAGCTATATCATCTCCAATTAATCTTATATCATCAGTTATATCTTCAGCAAACAGGTATTTTAATGAAGACCTATTGAAAGCCATGCCTCCGCAAAGGTAATCTACCTTTTTGAGCATTGGTTTACCTGGGTCTCTATGGTTTTTTAAGCTATAATAGGTTCCAGACATATCCGCGATCCCCTTAAAGACTAAAGATGACTCTTCATTAAAGTCAGGCTGTCGGTTTATATACTTATAGGTTTCACTTCTGTCTAAAATCCAGCCATAATTTTGTACCAAACAGTTTTCGTGATGTAAAATACTTACCATTGCCCTGCAATAGTCTGGCTTGGGGAATCTATCATCATCTAATGTTATTATCTTTTCAGTTGGGGCAGATAAAGCAACTTGGTATCTTCCAATATGTTTAAAATTCAAATCAGAATAAGCTGTATAAACATTATTCATATTTTTTGTTCTATCTAACCATACTTTCATAAAGTTAGATTTTTCATTTGGAAGCCCAAGAAAACAGCCAATTATATACTTTGGCGGCAAACTCTGACTAAAAACTCTATCTAATTGCTTATTTAAAAGCTCTTCTGTTTTATTATAATAATTAAGTATAAGAGTATAATCTGTATTCATGTACAATAATACACTTTACTTTTGGGCAAAACCAAATATACCTAAACCATCTTTTTCTACAGGATCATAGAACCAACTTTCGTGGCTATCTTTTAATATTTCATTTAATTTATTGAATAATGTGGATTGTGTTGGTGCATCTGGGCTGTAATCCTCGAATCCGTGCCATTCTCCCATGATAACCCTTGTTTTCTTGAGTATATCAAGGTCTTCACAGTCATCTCTAAGGAAACCGTTTTCTCCGCCCTCACAGTCTAACTTCAATAAATCTATACTCTCTAGATTATATTCTTCCATTAATGATCTTAGAGTATAATGCTTAACATCAAAATCTTCATGTAATTTATATACTTGTTCTTCTGCTTGATCAACACTTTCTTTAGTAGGTATTAATTCATTAGTAAGAAAACCTCCACCAGTTGCTTCTTTAACACTTCTATAAAAATATACTTTATCAGGATAATAATTAAGAACACCTCTAATAAGAGTATTGTTATTATTTTCTAAATTTAATTTACACATTTGATAATTGTCTACGTCAGGCTCGACAGTGTACGTCTTGCAATCGGGAAA
>ERZ802821.904-NODE-904-length-16252-cov-18.8496_pt1 | contig 16252 bp, 15 predicted proteins | sample MGYA00345648_ERZ802821 | MGnify/ENA primary metagenome ERZ802821 (study PRJEB30503, sample SAMEA104212357) | marine metagenome | biome: Westerlies Biome; feature: [SRF] surface water layer (ENVO:00010504) within the epipelagic zone...; material: water... | reverse complement strand
ATAGTTTCAGTTCACAGTTTTGCAACTGATCCACTAAGAGGTTTATTTTTAATTATGATAATATCTTATTTATTCATGGTTACCTTACGATTAAATGTCAAAAGTGTTAGCTATTTTAATCAGGATACATTTAAAATTATGAGTAAGGAAACTTTTTTACTATTAAATAATATTTTTTTTATCGCAGCTGCTTTAACTGTACTCGTTGGAACAATCTATCCCTTATTTAGTGAGATAATTTATAATTCTTCTGTATCGATTGGGGCACCCTACTATAATTTTGCTTTTAACCTATTGATGGCACCTATTATCTTACTCATGGCATTTGCTCCTCAAATTAAATGGGGCGAACATAAGAAAAAAAATAATCAAACTTTTTATATAATTGCTATTTCGATTGTAATAACGGCTATTGTTTACTACTTGTTGGGAAATATTTTTTTTGCACTAAGTGTGTTTATTACAATGCCTTTATTTATAAAAAGTTTCTTAGTATTTTTTAAAAAGGTTTCCAAAGATAGAAGTTTTTTTGCACAATGGCTTGCACATTTAAGTATTGGACTTTTTATAGTGGCCGCTGTATACACGGAGCAGTTTGACTATGAAAAGAATATTACTTTTGAAAAAGGAGATAGTAACGAAATAGTATTGAATGAGGGAGCTTCTTTATTACTTGAAAATATTAAAGATAGCGACCTTAGTAATCACCAAAAAATATCTGTTGATTTAATAGTCGTGGAAAAAAATTTAAAGTATTCCTTGTCTCCCTCTAAAAATATTTATCAACCGTCGGGACAGGTGACCAATGAAGTAAGCACTGTTAACAGATATTTTGATCAATATTATGCAACAATTTCTATGATAGAAAGTGATAAAGTGTCTATAAACCTTGTTTATAAGCCTTTTATTAACCTATTATGGATTAGTTCAATATTATTGGTCTTTTCAATATTTTTATCAATAATAAAAAGAAAATGAAAAAAAATTTATTTATTCCCTTTATTGGACTTTTTATTTTAGCAACTTGTGCCTTTTACTATTTCAATCAAGCGCCCTCTCAAAAATTAGAGGCTAAACAAGTACCTCCAGTATTATTTGAGGCAAAAGATTTTTATAAGAATGAATTAATAGATACACAAAATCTTGGGGATTTTTATATCATCAATTTTTTTGCATCATGGTGTAAGCCTTGTCTAGCCGAACATCCCTTACTCATGGAGCTACAATCAAAAGGTATAAAAATTATTGGTGTAAATTTTAGAGATGATGAAGATAATTTTATCGATTGGATAGAAGAAAACGGTAATCCTTTTGAATATATAATTCGTGATGATGGATCGATAGCATACGAGATGGGCCTCATCGGAGTACCAGAAACGTATTTTATTAACAACAAAATAATTCAAAAGAAAATTCAAGGACCTTTATTTTATGAAGATATTGAAACTTACCTCTAATTTTTTATTAGTCATATTTTTATTAAGTTTATTTTCTATAGGTTATTCCAATGAAAATAAATTAAATGACTATTTTAAAACAATACGTTGCCTTGTTTGTGAGGGTCAAAGTATAAATGAATCAGATACTGAATTTGCAATTAATTTAAGAGAACAAATTAAAATTAAAACTAATTCTGGAATGTCTATAAAAGAAATTAATCAAGAGTTAATTGAGATCTATGGCGAGCAAATTTCATTTAACCCCTCCAAAAATCATTTTCTGCTTTGGCTTATGCCTTTAATTTTAGTCTTAGTCATTTTAATGTTTATCAGGAATAAACTTAAGTTTTTTTATAAAAAATAAACAATTGAAACAAACCTACCTAATTAAGCTATGTGTATTAATTTTTAATTTTTTTCGTTCTTGAGATGGTAAGTGCTTATTCAAGTACCGATTAATGATACTAAACAAGCCAATTAAAACCAGAGTAAGTAAAATAAAATAAAAGCCTACAATTGGGTAAGGAACAAAAGGATTAAATGTTTTATCAGCAAAGTAACTTGCATAGTAAATTGCATCCCCTTTTTGCTGCCATGCAGGGAAGCCAGTAAAAAAAACTAGTGTCGTGGCGTGAAACATAAAAATGGCTTCATTGGTATAAGAAGGCCATGCCAAACGAAGCATAGTTGGCCAAATAATTCGTCTGAATTTTTTAATTCCTGTAAGGCCAAATGCATCGGCTGACTCTATGTCCTGACTGGGGACAGCTCGAAGTGCGCCATAAAAAATCTCACCCGCATAGGCAGATGTATTAAAAAATAATACAATGAGAGCTCCTAACCAAGCCTTGGTAAACCAGCGAGTTTCTAAAGTGATAGTGACAAAACCTAAATCAAGATCAACTCCCAGCTTAGGTAAAATTACAAATAATTCATAGGCAAAAAAGAATTGAATAAACAAAGGCGATCCCCTAAATATAAAAATAAAGGTGCGTGAAAAATTACTAAATAGCCAGAAATTTGAATTTTTGCCTAAAGCTAAAATAGTTGAAAGAAAAAACCCTAAAAGCAGTGCAAGAATAGCAAAATATATATTCCAAATCATTCCAGAACCGATCAATACAAATTGCTCACAAAGAGTGATGTCTGCTTTGGGTAAAAGACGCTCTCCATAACCAATAGACCTTAGACCGTAATCAGAAAGAGTTTGTAGACAGCTCATCTTAATTAGATCTTCCTGCCATTGTTGCTTGACCTAAAGAAAGTCGAAAAGTTAGTTTATCAAAAACTAATTGTGATAAGTAAGTTAGTAATAAATAAAATATTAAAAGTACTCCAAAATACCAAGCACGCCAATCAGGGTGAGGGTATTCATATACACCTGTTTTAATTCCTCCGAGTTCTTTAGCCCAATAGACAATATCTTCAATTCCTAAAAGGAAAAGAAGCGGTGTGGCTTTGATAAGTATCATCCATAAGTTAGAAAGGCCTGGCAGAGCGTAAACCCACATTTGTTTTAAAAGTATTCTCCTAAAAATTTGACGAGGTGAAAAACCAAAAGCTTCTCCAGTTTCTAATTGAGCTTTGGGAACTGCTGACATTGCACCCAAAAGAACATTGCCTGTAAATGCTCCAAAAACAAAACCAAAAGCTAATAAAGCAAGGGAAAAGCCATAAAAGTCATGTACCCACTCACTTGCTGAACTTAAGGGAAGTTTAGCAGCTGTACAAACAACAAAATCATTACCTTGTCTGACAGCCTCTGTGACTTCGGGACAAAGAACCTTATGGCGCAAATATTCAAACGCTTGATCAAGAGCAATAGGAATGAATAGAAAAAAAACTATATCGGGTATTCCTCTAATCATTGCAAGGTAGGCTTTGCCTAAATAACGAAATACCTTAATAGATGATCTAGACGCAATAGCTCCAGCAAATCCGAAAGCCATTGCTAATGGTGCGGCCAGGGATATCAAACCCATAACAACCAAAAAAGAAACATAAAAAGACATATGTTTTACTGTGGTGATGTAACAAGAAAGCCACATCAAACCCTCTAAGGTTTTAGGGTCTGCGCAATAACTAAACATTACTTTTACTTTCGTTATAACTTGAGGTTTGAGGAAAAAAATCTGTAATTAAAGAGTGTCTTTTTCCTGTGATGATTTCTTCAATGCCTAACTTACCAGCCAAAGGTGCATTTGTTATTCCTGAATGCATAACAGCTACATATAATCCTTTAATTTTCTCATCAAGATGATTTTTCAGTCGACCGATCTTGGGTCTACCATCAATGGGTAAAGGGCGTCTTCCAAGAGTGTAGCTCTCTAAAGTCATGGCACCATTATAGTTAAGCCTTGCATTCATGTCTTGAACAAGTTTTTCGGCTGACTCTTTAATATTACTCTCTTTACTTGCATCTTCATCAAACTTACCTCCAATTACTAAACGTCCTAGATCGTCTTGTCGTGCATGAAAATCTTTTCCGGTGATGGGGTGCTGCAGTATTAATTTTGGAAGAGGGTTTGTATATACCAAAAGTCCAAGGGTAGAGCTCATCTTGAAATTGATATTTATAGTCGAGAGTAAATCAGGGGTGCCAAGCCCAGCGGCAATAATCACCTCATTACTGTAGATGATACCTTGATCTGTTTCTACTCCGATAACCTTATTTTCCTTAAAAATAAGTTTATTAACATTAGATTTTTTAATTCGAGATCCACTAGCTTTAATTAATAAATCAGCTGCTTTAGAGCCTTCTATAGCTAGATCATTTTCGCCAAACCCTGCTATTTCAGGTCTGTTATAAAGATTGGGTAAATATTCCTCGAGTTTTAATTTTCTTACATCACTGACGGAATGTCCCCAACTTTGGTGCTGGGCAATAGTTTCACTCAGATCGTCTTTATCCATATCCCAAAAAAAAGCACCTTTTGAAGAACTTGTCAGATGTTTTATATCCTCTATTAATTTTGGCCAGTATTTCAAATTGGCCAACCGAAAAGCTGCATACTTTTTATCATTAGGGGAATATCCATTGACCCAACCCCAAGTGTTGCTGGTAGCTTGTTCTTTATCAGTTGAAAGGGTTCCCGTAATTTGAGTGATTTCACTTACCCCCCTTAAATGAGCATGATAAGCAAATGAGGCGCCAACTATTCCTCCACCAACTATAATCATAATAAGCGGAACTTTGCGATGGCCATCAAATGGCTAATTGCATAATTGCTGAGAAAAAAAATTATAATAGGTAAATTAAAAGAATATGAAGACAGTGATACCGTCTTCATATTCATTTATTTTATTCAAATGGTCTTAAAAAGTATTAGCGTCGTTGCCAAACCACTTTTTGATCAAAGCGTTAAGAGATCCGTCTTCTTTCATAGAGCTAATAGCTTTGTCCATTGTAGCTTTCAGATCTCCATCAGATTCACGAATTCCCATTCCAACGCCGCCGCCAATGGAAACTTCGCCAACATTAGCAAACTCACCACCTGACTCAGCAATAATGGAAGCAAGGTAATCGCCATCTGCTAAAACAGCATCAGCTTCACCATTTTGAACTGCGGAAATAGTTTCTTCTGCAGTAGCAAATTCAACGAGGGTTGCGCCACTTTCAGCAACATAGCCTGCTTGAATAGTTGCAGTCTGTGCAGCAATTACGCCACCTTCAAGGTCAACATCTGATCCACTCATACCCATATAAACTGAAGGTGATGGTGGAAAATAATCTTGTGTAAAGTCAATAACTTCATCGCGTTCTGCTGTAATTGACATACCAGCAATAATTGTATCGTAGTTACCAGATACTAAGTTAGGAATGATAGAGTCCCACTCGTTGATAACCCAAACACAATCTAAGTTTGCACGGATACAAAGCATGTCACCCACATCTTTTTCAAATCCATCAACTTCACCATTATCATTAATAAAGTTGTAGGGAGGGTAAGCTCCTTCGGTGCCCATTCTTACGGTGTCAGCATACGCAGAACTAACCATGAAGAAGGCAGCAAGAGCTGACAGTATTATTTTTTTCATAATTTTCTCCTTTAATTTGTTTTTATTCTTCCTCTATAAATTGAATAATTACTACGAGAAAATATAAACTAAAATGCATGAAAATAATAAACTTTTTATAGAGATGAGTTAAGGTGATGAATAATAAAGAATATCAATGAATTAGAAAAGATGAGATATTAGGTAAGAAATGAAGATATTAGAATTAAGCAATTTACAGAAAAGTTTTGGTGATAATGAGGTATTACAAGGCGTTGATTTGCTTGCTAATCAAGGTGATGTCATCAGCATTATTGGGAGTTCGGGATCAGGAAAAAGTACTCTTTTAAGATGTATTAATTTTTTAGAAACTCCCAACTCAGGAATAATTGATGTCTGTGGGCAAATTATAGATTGCCAAAAAGTGGATTTAGCAAATCCCAACAAAGAACTTCAATCAAAAATTATCTCTATTCGAAAAAATTTAGGAATGGTTTTTCAAAGTTTTAATCTTTGGTCTCATATGAATATTTTAGAAAATATTATCGAGGCACCTATCAATGTATTAGGGAAAGATAAAGTGGAGTCTGAGGCCGAAGCCATGGAGTTACTCAAACTGGTGGGAATAGAAGAAAAGGCTCAAGAGTACCCAGCTCATCTATCCGGTGGGCAACAACAAAGAGCAGCTATCGCTCGAGCTCTTGCCATCTCTCCTGAAATATTATTATTTGATGAACCCACTTCGTCCCTAGACCCTGAGTTAGTAGACGAGGTTTTATCTGTCATGCGTAAATTAGCAGAAGGCGGAAAGACAATGTTAGTGGTAACTCACGAAATGGAATTTGCACGAAAAGTTTCTAACAACGTTATCTTTTTGCATAATGGATTAGTCGAAGAGCAAGGACATCCTGACACAGTTTTTACAAATCCCCAATCAGAGCGGTGTCGTAATTTCTTATTTAATAGACGCGAATGACAAATTTTTATAATTTATCCTCGTGAATTCACTATTACTATTCTTAGTAAGAATAATAGATTTCTATACGCTTATAGTTTTCTTTTATGTTGTTGTATCGTGGTTGTTTCACTTCAATATACTCAACAGCCAAAATGTCTTTTTATGGAAAGTCTATGAGAGCTTTCAAAAACTTACAGACCCTCCTCTAAATTACATCAGAAGGTATTTACCAAACCTGGGCGGGATTGATATCTCACCCGTGCTATTGATATTGATAATTTATTTATTGAAAGATTTACTAATTGAATATTGGCCCCGAGGTCTATAAAGGAGAAAAAAAATGGCAGACATTATTGACGGAAAAGCTTTTGCAGCAAAAATTAGAGCAGAGGTTAAAGAAGATTCAGACAAATTAATTAGTCAAAAACAAGTAGATCCGTGTTTAGCCGTGGTTTTAGTGGGAGAAAATCCTGCCAGTAAGGTTTATGTGGGTCAAAAATCGAAAATGGCGAAAGAATGCAATATTAAAACTAAAGATTACAAGTTAGATGAGAGCACCGATCAAGAGACACTCCTAAAACTTATCGAAGACCTCAATAACGACAGTACAGTTCATGGCATACTAGTTCAACTCCCTCTGCCTAAACAAATCGATGAGAGAAAAGTGATTGATACTATTGTGGTAGAAAAAGATGTTGATGGTTTCCATGCTATTAACGCGGGAAGGCTTTCTATTGGGGGAGATATGTTAAAAAGAGCTTTTATTCCTTGTACGCCTTTAGGATCTTTGTTGCTTTTAAAAGACCAGGTAGATGATCTTAGAGGAAAAAATGCTGTTGTAGTGGGAAGATCAAATATTGTGGGAAAGCCTATGTCCCAATTACTGATTGAGGAGTCGTGCACTGTCACTATTGTTCATTCCAAAACAAAAGATATTGAGTCTGTTTGCGCGCAAGCAGACGTAGTCGTTGTAGCAGTGGGTCGCCCTGAGATGGTTGATGCTAAATGGTTAAAAGAGGGAGCGGTTGTCATTGACGTGGGTATTAATCGCATTCCTGTCACGAAAGAAGACGGGAGCGAGGGAAGTAAAATTGTCGGTGATGTCGATTTTGCTAGCGCCTCAGAAAAGGCCTCTAAAATTACACCTGTTCCAGGAGGCGTGGGCCCCATGACAATTGCTTGCTTGTTAAGAAATACTGTGACTTCCGCTTACCGTCATGCAGGTCTCGAAGACCCGAGATCTATTTAGATAAAAAAGATTAGGTTTTTATTTTTCCAGAGATGGTGCCACCTGGACTGGTTACTAATCCCTGCTCATCGATTACCACGGGACCGGAGACAGGGTCGGTGACACCAAGCTCGGGGCTAATTTCCTCTAAGATATCTCTTATGGTATCGAGGTAGGCAATCATTTGTTGGCGAGCATTGGCTAAGCTGCCTTCATCAACCCATTCAACAACGCTGCAATATGAGCGCTCCCCAGTTTTAATTACTTTTCTTGAAATAACACCTTCTGGATTTATAAATTTTTTCATCGAGTCCGTAAAATTGGACTCTTCGCCTTCTTTAACTATAAATTTGACAACACTAATGAATTTGCTCATAGTAAGATTTTATTAATATTTTCAACAAAAACATCTCTTATTATAACATTTAAAAGAAATTATGGCCCATTTTGGGTTCTTTAATAGACCCATTTTAGGTTATCTTATTATAAGATTATTTTATGAATAAAGACATAGATTCAAACCAAGACGAAATTGCAAGTTATAGTCAGGCGGCTTACTCCTGGCTCATGCTCATTACTAATTATTATAAGAGAGTTAGTGATGATTTGGATATTAATATAGATGAGATGATGACTTTAAATACTGTCTCTGCTCACTGGTTATATAAAATAAATTCAAAGAACAATAAATCATTTAGTGATTTGGTAGATATGTCTGATGAAGATATTAAAAAATATTTTTCAGGTTCTCGACTGTCAATATTAAGTATTGCAAATATCTTAGGTCAACCAAAGGAGTCTACCAGAAGACGCGTTCAAAAACTTATCGACTATCAGCTTTTAAAAAAAGATGAGAATAACGGCATTATGCTTGGAGAAAATTATACTCGTTTGGTAAATAAGTTTGCAGATAAAACTGCAGCAGAGTTGTACAAGCTTACTACTCGTTTAGGCAAGATAAAATGGTATCAAAAAAAGGAAGAAGAAACTTTATAAATTGTAATGAGACAATTAATTAAATTTTCTCTTTTTGATGCTGGAAATTCTGTTTTTCCCATGCTTGTCTTATCAGCCCTCACATCGAGTTACTTTGTAAATCATATAGTAGCTGACGAACAACTTGGTACAGCCTTATGGCAACTAACAATTGGTATTGCAGGAATTTTTATAGCATTGGTTATGCCTTACATTGGTAATGTGGCAGATAATATGATCAATGGACGTCTAAAACTTTTAAGATTATTTACTTTTTTATGTATCTTATTTGTTGGTTGTTTTTATTTTATCCTTCCCAACCAAGAATATGTTTTAACGGCTCTTGTTATTTTGTTTTTGGGAAGTGTTACCTACGAGGCATCTAATAGTCTTTATAATTCTATCATGAAAAATTGTAGCACAAGTAATCTTACACTTAGCTCTGGTATTGGATTTGGAACGGGGTTCTTAGGGGGTGTCTTAATATTAGTTTTATTGCTCTATACCTTAATATTGCCTCAACCAAATTTATTTGGCATTAGCATGGATAATTATCTCCATTTGAGGTTTGCTCATATAATTTTAGCTTTTTGGTTTTTAGTATTTTGTCTTCCTTTGTTATATTTTTCTCAGTTAACTCAAGAGACTGCTATTTCTAAAAATAAAATCTCTCAGAAAATAAAAAATCTAATTTGGGATAAAGGGCTCACAAATGTTGGAAAATATTTAATAGCAAGAATGTTATACATGGATGGTCTAATTATTGTATCTACCAGCGTTGGAATTTTTGGCACCTCAGTGATGGGCCTCTCCATCAGCCAAATATTAATGGTAGCAATTATAGCTAATATTTCTGGGGCTATTGGCTGTTATTTATTTGGTGCAAGAGCCAGAAATGATAAAAATACAATTATTACAACCCTACTAATTCTTTCTTTCATAGTGATACTTATTTCCATGAACAAAAATCCCAATGCATATATCGTATTAGTAGTAGCCGGTACTTTTTTTGCAGGACCTCTACAAAGCTCAAGCAGAGTGGTGATGGCCAACCTTATCCCAAATGAAACCCAAGGTTTAGGGTTTGGATTATTTACATTTTCAGGTAAGGCTACTGCCTTCATAGGCCCCGTATGTGCAGCCGCACTAACTTTTTTAATTTCTCAAAGGGCTGGTTTTGCCTTCTCCATTGTTTTATTAGTATTAGGGGCTTTCTTGATGTTGAAAGTATCCTATGAGAAAAACTAAATATTTATAATTTTATCTCTAGTGATAAAAAAATCTTCTTTTTTTATTGTGTTAGAGAGACCAAAATAAACAGGTGGTTTTTTTAGACATCTTTTATATGACTTTAAAAAAGTAGAGTATGGTGTGTAACAAATAGATGGGGTTTGTAAGATCCCTTCCCAACAGAACGTTTTTAATTCAGCATTTTTGTCTTGAATTTTAAATTTTGATAAATCCATGCATTCGAAAAGATTTTTTAGACAAATTATAAAATAATCTAGAGATATTTCAGGACTTTCCATATCTGGGAATAGAGAGGGTGAGTTTCTATCTGTAATTTCATTTGCTTTTTCTAGATATTGACATTGCTTGGCGATGATGGAAAATTCTTCAAAAATGGAAGTGCTTGTAATATCTCCACCTTCACTATCTTTGAGAATAATTTCAGAAGGAGACATTTCTTTTTTGACTTTTGTTTTTTTTAACGAGTTATTTATTTCTTTTTTAATTTTTTGACAATGTTTCTCTATTTGCCTGAGGCTTTGTGAGAGAGATTTTATCATTTGATGATTCATAATTTTTTTATTTTGAATAGAGTAGAGACAATCTATGCCCTCTAATTCTTCTGAAATTTTTTGAAATTCAAGTTTTTGATAGGGTTTAATTATAGATTTTAATTTGGAAAAGATTTTCAAATCAGAGGCTCTCTTGTACTCCATGATATCTTGAAATTTTTCAAAATCAGATATATTTGAACTTTTAAAATGCAATCTATCTTGCATGGCCTCATCTATTTCTTTTACTTCAAGGTGATCGAAGGTTTTATTTCTTTCCCGCTCTTCTATCCATTTTAGTTTAAAAAAAGAACTAGGGGATCCTATATTTTTAGCATCTTTAGGTTGGGTATTCTTCAGCGTGTCTTGCAAAATAATCATAATATAATTAATGATATTACATTGATTTCGTTACCTTTTTGTTAATTTAAGGCCCAAAATGAGTACTTTATTTAGAAGCTAAGCTCTCTAATAAGAGTCGCGATAGTAAAGTCTCTAAATTGATTAAAAAAGCTATAAGGTTTAACACCTATATTCATGACACCCGCTATTTTGTTATCTAGGAGTTTATTATCTTGCAGAATTTCAAGGGTGACTTTGTAGTAAGCTTGTTCCGATTGAATACCTCCATTAGAATTTTCTTTGGCCGCTATGGGTCCACCGTAAATTGAAGTCACTAGAGGATATAAATTAAAGTTATCAACCGGTGCTTTACTGATATCAGAAATAGCAGCTGTAATTTTTGAACGATCAGCAGAAGAAGGAATGAAAGTAGTTATTTTAGATTGATCAAAAGAAGAAATTTCTTTTTCTGAAAGAAAAGCAATCAATTGATAAGATTGTTTATTCACTAAAGAAAGCATAGCTATATCTTCATTCAACCATTGATTTTTTTTCATTTTATTTAAATAAGAAATTTCTCCATCAAAAGGGGCTTTAATTGCTAATGAATTTTTAATTTTGTATAGGTTCTCAAGTTTAATTTCTATTTTTTGTTTTTCACTTTTTAAAGGTAACAGATTTGCTCTATTTGTTTCTGCATCCAGAGCATTATTTATTTTTATAGAGACTAAATCGAGTTCTTTAGTTGTTGTCTTAATTTGAGAGTTAAGAGCAGGTGAAGTTAGTTTAATTAAGTTTTGATTTTTTTTTACTTTTTGTTTTTCTGTAATATAAATATCTAAAACCTTGGAATTTATTGGGGGATAGATTTCTATAAATTTTTCAGATTGATATATTGCAGGAATATTTTGATAATTCTTCCACGGGTAAAACAACACAAAGGATAAAATTATCAAAATAGTAATTGATCGAAATAATTGAAGAGATAAAATTAAATAAGATCGAAATCTCCACCATTCTCTAATTTCTCGAAGAATTGGTAGAGCTATAAACCAAAAGATTTCGACAACAAAAAGAAATATTCCTAAAAGCTTAAAGGCGAAGTGATATACAAGAAAGGCTATTCCTAAAAAAAGAAAAAAACGATATATCCACGTCGACCATGCATACAAAATAATTAAATTTTGTTTTCCAATATTCATTTGTTCCGGTGCTTTTAAATTAAAACCAAATAACCACTTTCTGAGCTTCCACTTAGCCAAAGCAAAAGCACGGGGTTGCAGGTTTTCTATTTTGAGATAATCGGCAAATACATAATAGCCATCAAACCTCATAAAAGGGCTGATATTTATCAATAATGACGATATCCAACCTGTAGTGGCCACAAAAAATGCAATACTTTTCAACATTCCTGGCTCAGCTATACCCCATAAAAATGTTGCTACTAAAGCCAAATGCAGTTCTGTTGAAATTCCTGCAAAGTTAATGGTCAGCCTTTTCTTATGATCTCTCAACCTCCAGGCATTAGTGTTGTCAGTATATAAAAAAGGAAAAAATACTAGAAAGGCAATACCCATGGAATTTACATTGCACCCAAAATTTTTAGCCGTATAGGCGTGCCCCAATTCGTGAATAGCTTTCACGCCTACTAGGGCAAGAAGATAAAAGACAAAACCATTCCAGCTAAAAAAATACAAAAAAGTAGATAAAAATTCATCCCATTGTTGGATGACAAAATAAATACCTACCACCCCAATAAAATAGATAATCCCTTTAATAAATTTTTGACTAAAAAATTTAGCTAAATTTAAGGTACGATCTAGAAATCGATCTGGCTTTATTAAAGGAATTTTAAAAAAGAGATAATTATGGATTAATTTTAAGAACCAATGTTTTTGTTGGGATTGATGTTGCTGAATTAATATTTGAACATCTTCTGAGGTATTATGGGAAATTAAACTATTAGTTTTTAGAAAAAAGATAAAATCATTTAACTGATCTTCTTCTATGGCTAGTCCCTGCTTTTCAATTTCCTCTATAAATTTTTTTGAGTCAATACCTGCTATCCAGTGCTTTAACATTCGAAAGGCATTAATACCTAATGTAAAATATTTATTTCTTAAATTATCATAAAGTAGCCATGAGGGAGATCCATCTTCCATCGGAGTTCCTGGAAGTAACTGTAAGTTTTGTCTGATTGTAGGAGTTATCATTTATAAACCAAGTGTTTGTCTTACAAAGATAACGGGTTTTCTGAAAAGATAAAAAAAGAGCCTCACTTCCTCTCCAAAAATTTTAGCAGTGCCTCGTAGTCCGATGCGAGGAGCGTTATTTGTATCAACTAACTGTGCTGTAACTCTATAAGCCATTAGATTGTCCGATGTCACTTCAGGCTCGTAGGAGAATTTTAAGACTCTTGCTTTAAGAACATTCATGGGATCGGAGTCTAAAAAGACACTGATATCGGCATTTTTTTGGATAGTAATGGAGTCTTTCACGGGCATTAGAATTTCCACTGAAACAAGAGAGGGATCAGCCACTACCATAATCGTCTCTCCAATATCATAAGGCTTTCCCAAAATAAGCGACTTGTTTTTGATAACTGCTATTCCTTGGGCGGGGGAAATAATCGTAGATCTCTCTAAAAGAATTTTTTTGTAATTTGTATTTTCTTGAGCTAATTGAATTTTGGTTTCTAGTTGACTCACTAATGCTTTATCGGCTTTGCTTTGAAAAGAGGATTGCTGAGCTTGGAGAAGTTCTGTTTCTATGACACGTAGTTCTTGTAATGATAAATCATAATCATTTTGAAGTTGGGTCTTTTCAAATGAAATAAGAGGTGTATTTAAATTTACCTCATCATTATTATTAACAAATACTTCTTTGATCACACCATTAATAGGAGCATTGATAAAGTTGGGGTCTTCCGGGACAATTTCAGCTTGACCAATTGTAGACAGAGAAACAGGATAAAACATACTCGCCGTAATCCCTGCTAAAAAGACAAACTGAAACCAAGTTTTGCGAATAATTTTTGCAGATGTCTCAAAGAAATTGTTTTCTTTGAGAGAGCCCATGGCGTGGCCAATGGAACTGCTTAGATGTCTAATATATTCTATTTCTTGTTCACTCCACTCTTCATCTCTTACTAGCAATAATACAGCCTGAGGTCCTTTTTGTGTAGATAAACAGGGCACCCATAAAAACTGATCTGGCAGGGGGTTCTCATCTCGAGCAGGAACAAGATCTTCCTTACTCAATGTAAAAGTATGAGTTTCAGGAGAACCATCTCTTAATTTTTGTCTAATAATTTTTTGAGCTAATGTAGTCGTGGCAGAGGTTTGTTCCACAACTGCAATGTCAGAAATGGCTTCAATTTTAAACTTATTCGGAGTAGTCCAAGATCCAAAGAAAGCATACATAAAGGGAGCAATGCTTCGCAATTCGTTGGTGACTGTATATCTAATTTCTACAAATGATTGGGCATCCCTGAGTTTTTTTTCAAAGGAAAATATTCTAGATAGACGATTTAATTGTTCTTGGCTCAAAATACAACGCGGCCGCTCATTCCAGGAAGTAGGGCAGGACTTGCATCAGTAATAGTTCCTTTAAGTTGAATAGTTTGGCTTACCGCATCCACATTGGCTCCAATACCACTGATGGAAGCATTAAATTCTTTTTGGATTTCATCAATATAGACTTTTATGGGGTGGCCAATTTTTAACCAAGAAACCCATTCACTAGAGACGACCATTTCTAACTCTAGAATATCTGTTTGAATAATTTTCATTAACTCTACTTGGGGTTGAATGGTCTCGTAGGTATTAACGATAACCTCTTCCACTGCTCCGTCAAATGGCGCTTTGATCTGACATCGCTCAACATTCAGTTCTGCTATACGTAATTCTGATTTCGCTTTTTCATATTCAGAAATTGATAATTCCAATTCATATTTACCAATAGATCTCATCTGCAGCATCTGCTCATCGCTTTTTAGTTTAATCAAGGCACTATTAGAGTTAGCACTAACAACATCTTTTTGAGCTTCATATAAACTACAATCAAACTGAATGAGTAAATCACCTTTATTAAACCTCTGCATTTCCTTCACAGCAATATTTTCAATTCGAGCTGCCAGCTCACTTGATAAAATTGCTTCTTGAGATGCCACGACTAATGCTCTTGATTCCTTATCTTGAGAATAAGCAGGGCAGGACAAAAAAAATAAAATTGTCAGTAAACTAGCTAGATGCTTTAGTAAATTTATCACCATAATTTTCATACCCCTCAAATTCTAAATTGATTTGATCTTGAAGGGAAGCAAACTCCACAATTTTTCCCTCGACTTCAGGTGGGTCCATATTCAAGGAGAGTTCATCAGAAGTGAAATCAACATCAATTTCAAGTGTTCTAACAGCTCCGTCCTCATCTTCTGCTAAAATTTGAAAGGAAATACCCTCCACATTTTCTGGTGGTTGAGCTTGAATCTCACCGGTTTGAGGATCAATTTGTAGCCAGTCAGGATTTTGAGCTGCTCTTGGACTACTATCTGTTTTTGAAACTTTTAAACTATATTGATTAACATTGTTGCTATTATCATCATTGATTTTCACAGTTACAAGGCTTCCTTCCCTTGCTACTGAAGCTAATTTTAAAGTCGCGGAAGGATCAAGATTATTATCTAAGTTAAGTGAGTTTGTAGCATTAAGGTTAGCAGATCTATTAACATCCCTCTCTCCCTCATTAGTTGCGTTTAGTAACATTTGACCTTTGTCATCTATAACAACTTCTGACTTTAAAGAGGTACTGCGATCAACAAAAGGTTTTAAGTCACGCTTCAAAGTAGAATCTTTTTTAAGTGTGCTTTTATCTAAAGTCACATTGATCTCTCTAGTTGTATTATCTTTGTCAATGGCAATTACTTTAACATTGATGGCATTGATGCCATCTGGAAATTGCACGATTGTTTGTCCGGTCGATGGATCAACGCGAACCCAACTAGGAAGTGATGATCCATCTTCTAAAGTCGCAGTGTATTGTTGAACACTCAATCTGTAATCATCTCCGATAGCAAATCCTAAAATTGTTCCATCTTGGAACCCTGTCTTTAACTGGTCTGGTATTCTATCAACCACTCCTTTTTCAATATTTAAATCCTCCACTGCCACGTCAATAACCTTCATACCCCCATTAAAGGAATATTCTTTCACAATAGACTCCAAAGAACCTCCAACCTCTAAGATCTCCGTTTGAAAATCCATTTGTTCGGGTGCCTCTTGAAAGACAACTACTTTATTTGCTACAGCATCGTCAAAAGTTTTAGGATTAACTCGAATTGGCTCAGGTTTTGGCCCTCCTGGTTTTCCAGGCTTACCCACAACAATGGTGAATGTTTGCTGTGTAGAAAGATTACCTCCGTCTGTTGCAGTGACTGTAAATGTATAAGTTCCCTCTTGTAATCGTCCAACTACTCGTCCCGCATCGTTAATTCTTAGGCCCGAAGGAAGCCCGCTAGTTGAATAGGTTAGCTGAC
>ERZ802821.901-NODE-901-length-16275-cov-16.1367_pt1 | contig 16275 bp, 14 predicted proteins | sample MGYA00345648_ERZ802821 | MGnify/ENA primary metagenome ERZ802821 (study PRJEB30503, sample SAMEA104212357) | marine metagenome | biome: Westerlies Biome; feature: [SRF] surface water layer (ENVO:00010504) within the epipelagic zone...; material: water... | reverse complement strand
CAAATGAAAATCTAAAACCATCTGTTTTTTTAACAGAAAAAAATTTTTTAAATGCCTTAATGGTTTTATCATCTATTGGAGGATCTACAAATGGTTTAGTTCATTTGACTGCAATGGCTGGAAGATTAGGTATAAAAATAGATTTAAGTAATTTTGACGATATGACAAAAAATTTACCCATGATTGTAGACTTAAAACCGTCTGGAACTGGTTACATGGAGGATCTTTATAAAGCAGGGGGATCTCAGAGAATTTTTTATGAATTAAGAGACTTTTTATATTTAGAAGCTAAGAGTGTAAATGGAACTTCTCTTGGAGAAGAGATTAAAAACTCGGCAAAATGGTCACAAAATATAATAACTGATAAAAGCAATCCAGTATTTAATGCTGGAAGCATAGCCGTATTAAAGGGTTCTTTGGCCCCTAACTCTGCTATAATAAAGCAATCTGCAGCAACTAAAAGTTTATTAAATCATCAAGGTAGAGCTGTTGTATTTGAAGGGCTAGAAGATCTTGCTAATAGAATAGATAGAGATGATTTAGATGTAACAAAAGATGATGTTTTAGTGTTAAAAAGTATTGGTCCAAAAGGTGGGCCAGGTATGCCTGAGGCAGGCTTAATACCAATACCTAAAAAATTAGCACGTCAAGGCGTGAAGGATATGGTTCGAATTTCTGATGGTAGAATGAGTGGTACTGCATCAGGCACTATTATTCTTCATGTAACACCAGAATCTTATGAAAATGGTCCTCTTGCTATTGTGCAAAATGGAGACATAATAAAATTAGATGTCCCAAACAGAAAAATTGATTTGATGATTTCTGAAAAAGAAATAGCTGAACGAATTAAGAAAAAATTAAAAAAGAATATAAAAAGAAGAGGTTATAACAAAATCTATATGGAGCACGTTACTCAAGCAGATAAAGGTGTAGACTTTGATTTTCTAATATAAACAAGGAGTTACAATGAAATACGAAGATATAAGTAAAGATGGTTATCCTTTAGGTTTTTTAATTAATAAAGGTTCTACTACTAATTCTAATGATTTAAATAAGACCTTTGTATCTCATACTCGTCAAATGGCCCTAATGCAAAAAGAAACTATTGGTTATGAAGGTGATTTAAATTCTCATTCTTGGAGATTAACTTCAGATGAAGGCAAACACTTGAATGGGACTGATCTTGCACCATTTCCACTTGGATTTTTTAATGCTTCAATTCATGGAGATATTGTGGGTCAAATTTTGAAAACTGCAGCAGTGGAAAACTTATTAATAGACGAAATTAAATGTGTAGTTAAAAATTCTTATTATTTGACTGGTTCTTTTGTAAAAGGTGATGGAGTAGGTCATGCTGAACCAACTGAAATCAACTTAGATATAAAATCTTCAGAAGATCAATCTAAAATTAAGAATTTAGTAAATAAATGTTCTAAATTATCTCCAGTTTTAACTGCTTTGCGAACACCTCTAAAAAACACATTTTCATTAATTGCTAATGGAAGAAGAAAAAACCTTTCAAGTCTAAATGAAAGTTCCTTAGATAATCCTGAAGATCCATATAATTATTATAAAAAACAACCTTCACCAAGTGAAAATGATTTTTTTAGCGACAGAATGATTGTAAAAACAGGTGAAGTGTCAAGTGGAAAAGTTGAACCTGTAGACGGTTATAACATTTCAAAAAATTCGAAGAATGTTTCCGAAAATAGTAATTTTAATAAAATTATAAGAACTATAGTTGGTAAAAGCACTACAAAACCATCAGATGATATTATAGAGGTAGATACCGTTTTAGGATTGCCTGGAATGACACATTTTGTAATAAGTATGGATTTTAATGGTATAATTGCTCCTTCACCAGTGAACACAATGGGAGCCGCTATTTCCTTTTGCTTTTTAACGCAAACACACAGATATATCCATCACCAAAAATTTAACATAGAAGGACTAAGAATGTCACAATATGCAACATTCAAAGAAAATTCTGACGGATCAATTCAAATGTTACCATTAGACACTCATTTATTTATGAATGGATCAGCAAGTGATGAACATAATGAAAAGTTAATAGATATGTCAGAGAAGACTTGTTACCTTCATGCTACATTAAGTAAAGCATTAGAACCTAATATAAACATCAATTTTAATTAAGGAGTTATTTATTATGAGAACTAAAAGAGATAACCAGCAATGGATGTTAGATTTAGCCCTTAATATGAGAGGTAGGGTTCAAAATTTTGAAAGGGACGATCCCGAAACTCCAACAAGAGCTCATAATTATAGAATGCTTCCAAAAATGTGGAGAAAAAAAGCTGAACACGATGAAGCTTTAGCCAAAACTGCTGAAAAAAATGGTTTTAAAGCAACTGCTTTAGAACATTATGATCACGCTGTTGAATCATACAGAATGGCACAACATCCAATTTATTTTGATGATAATCCCGTTAAAATCTACTTAAGTAATAAATTAAAAGAAATGGTGGATAGAAGATCTGCATTAGCTCCTTATCCAATTGAACGAGTTGAAGTGCCTTTTGATGACGGTAAAACTATTTCATGTTTGTTGCATCTATTACCTGACAGAAGAAAGGCACCTTGTGTTATATATGTACCTGGAATGGATCAAACTAAAGAATATTTTCCAAGAGTAATGAATAGTCTTGGGGTAAGTAGAGGAATGCATGTAATATCAATGGACGGTCCTGGTCAAGGTAATTCAAACATTCAAAAAATTAGAGCTGTTGCTGATAATTATGAAAGAGCAGGAGCAGCCGTTATAGATTATTTAGAAACAAGAGAAGAAGTTGACTCTAAAAAAATTGGCATTTATGGCGTTAGCATGGGTAGTTATTGGTCTCTTAGACTAGCAAGTTATGATAACAGACCTGCTGCACTAGCTAGTGGTGTTGCTACTTTTAATCCAAATAATACAATATTTTCAGTTTCTTCTCCAAGGTTCAAACAAATGTTTATGTATATGGCGGGCATGGATGATGAAGAAGAATTTGATAAAATGGCTGAAAAAATGACTGTTAAGGGATATGCCGATAAAGTTAAATGTCCAACTTTACTAGCAACAGGTGAATTCGATCCACTATGTCCATTAGAAGATGCGATTGAAGTTTATGAAGATTTAACATGTAAAAAAGAACTATGGGTAATTGAAGATCAATTCCACCCATTGTGGGGAATCCCTAATTTAGGAAAGTTAGATTGCCATCATTATATAATGGATTGGCTCCAAAAAGCACTACTTGATGGTAAGACTAACGATAAAAGAATTGCATATGTAAGCAACAAAGGAGATGGTCCATTTGGTGATTGTGATTGGGATCCGACAATTAAGCCTGGTGAAGCATACTTTTAAATTACTTCATTGAAGTTCATTTTAGGAAATTGTAAAAAGAAATTATTATGAAATGGTTTCACTTTTTTTAGAAAATTATTTTTTTCATTTATAGTCATTTCATAAATTTGAACATTTTCATTTTTTATCATATCGATTAGTTTGCTATCATCTTCTTCTGCCAACTTATATTGATAACTAATAGTTTCTTTTGCTGCTTTTAAAATCAATTCTTGTTCTTGATCTTTAAGTTTATTGAAGAAATCCTGATTAACTACAAATAGACAAAACCCAAATAGATGGGAAGATAAAGTAAGGAACTTTTGAGATTTTTGAACTCCAAAATTCCAAAAATTTGTTAAGGGGTTTTCTTGAGCATCTATTTTATCATCTGACAATGCTTTTTTAAAATCTCTTACGTCTAGTGGACATGAAATAAATCCTAACTCATTAAAAATATTTATATGTAATTCACTAGGAGTTGTTCTAATTTTTAAATCAAAACATGAACTTTCATCATTTATAAATGATCGATTTGTGCTAATGTGCCTAGCACCATTATCCCAGAAACCTAATAATTTTAGATTTAAATCATCTTCTAACTTTTCTGACACAAATTTATTAAATTTATTATCAATTAAAGTCTTTACTTCATTTTTATTTTTGAAATAAAAAGGTAAGTCTAACAATTGTATTTCTGGTAATAGTTTTTCATAATAACTCGACCACAAGTAAGATATTTGAATATCATTGTTTCTAGTCATATCAATTAGAGATGAAGCCTTTTTTCCTAGTAATGTAATGTCTTTTTCATATTCAAAATCAAATGTTTTTGATAATTCATTAATAAAGAAATCCATTGATCTAGTATGTACAGATGCTTCCCCTTGATAACCTGCAACTTTAATAACTTTTTTCATTAATAAACCCTAAAATATGTTAAAGATTAATTTTACATTAAAACTTTTTGGAGAACAAATTGAACAATACAATAATTGATCTTTCTGTTGAAATATATCAAAAATGTCCAACACTTCCCAATCATCCACCTATGGTTTTATCAGAATATCAAACACATCAAACTATACGTGAAGCAGAAGGTGTAAAGTTTTCATGTGCATCAATGTATATGTCTATGGGAGAGCATACTGGAACTCATGTTGATGCTTTTTCTCATTTTGATCCAGATCCACTTGCAAAATCCATTGATCAAATGCCATTAGAAAATTTTTATACTGATGGTATTTGTTTAGATTTATCACATAAACCACTAAAGTCTAATATAACAGTAGATGATTTGGAAAAAGCTCTAGAAAAAGATAAACTAAGTATTAATCCAAAAGATACAGTATTATTATACATGGCACATTATGATAGGACTTATGGTACTAATAAATTTTTAACTGATTTTCCTGGTTTGACTAGAAATTCAGCTGAATGGCTTGGAAAAAAAGGGGTTACAAGCTTTGGAGTTGAAGCTGTAAGCCCAGGTACTCCAGGTAAGAATAATTTTGATGTTCACAATGTTTGTAAAGAAATGGGTTTCACGCACATAGAAGGATTGACAAACTTAGATAAACTTATTGGGAAAGGTAGATTTAAATTTATCGGGCTACCTCTCAAAATTAGGGGAGGTACGGGCAGCCCAATTAGAGCAATCGCGGTTTTCTAAAATTATCATTAAAAACAGTTTCTTAATTAATATTTATAAACAATTCAATCAATTGTTTCTTGGCAAGATAACTGGTTCGCCAGTTTCAGCAGATAAATCTGCTGCTATATATAATTCCATAACCATTTTAGCCTCTTCTGGTTTTACCAAAACTGGTTTACCTAAAGCAACAGCATTAACAAAATGATTTGTTTCTTCGTGCATAGGGCCTGCGTGTGTATGTTCGACAGGCTCACCAGGCATTGAAGACATTGGGTATCTGATACCATCCTTAACAGTATTTAATTGAACATCTTTATGACTATCATCAACAAATAGTGATCCATCAGTACCTATAACTTCAATCCAGGTGTGGGAATAATTTGGATAACCTAAAGGTAAAATCCAACCACCACCTACACTTATAGTCATTCCATCATCTAATGTTACAAGAATCCATTGATGATCAGGGGTGTTACTATTTTTAGAGAATAATTTACCAGAAGTTTGGCTATATACTTTTACAGGTTTTCTTGGTTGTAGACACCACAATAAAAAATCAAGATCATGAGTTGATTCCATTGCTGCAGGAGAAAGGGCAGTTCTTCCTGAAATTTTTTCACCTAATTCCCTTGTAACATGCCTACTAACAAGACAAGTAACAGGTTCTCCAATTAAATTATCTTTTAGAGATTTTTTTACATAAGCATATTTAGAATTAAATCTTTGAGAATAACCGATTGTAAATTTTACATTATTTTTAATCGATACTTCTATTAATTCTTCAGCTTCTTTTAGTGAAGTAGCTATTGGCTTTTCTAAGAAAACATTTTTTCCAGCTTTTAATGCCGCTAATGCCATTGGAAAGTGAGTTGTTTCTGGTGTAGCGGAAATAATTATTGTATCTATATTTTTATTATCAATTAATTCATTCCAATTATCAGTAGCATTTTCTAATTCAAGAGATTTTTTTAACTCTTGAAGTCTATTTTTATTATTTTCAGCAATATATAACTTATCAACAAGAGGATTGTCAGCACAAGCGTTAGCTCTTATGCCACCACACCATCCAGTTCCAATAACACCTACATTAATTTGATTAATCATAATTATCTCCAGTATTCACTATAAGTTAATTGACACCTAATAATTTGGCAGCATTTATACCTGTAATTTTCTTTATATCGTCTTGATTTAGGCCAGGAGTACCCAAAACATGGCCAACAGGATCATCCTCAGCCATATCATAAGGGTAGTCAGTACCCATAACAATCTTATCCGCACCAAAAACATCCACCAAATATTTAAGCTGTTCATAAGTAAAGACAATTGTATCAAAATGCATTTTTTTTAAATAATAACTAGGAGGATGCTTTAGATCATTGCCGCTACAATCAGGTCTGGCGCCCCAAGCATGATCTATTCTTCCTGCGTAAGAAGGTAAGTAACCACCTCCGTGTGATGCTAAAATTTTTAGGTTTGGAAATTTTTCTAATGTTCCATCAAAAATAAGGTGATGTAGAGCAACAGTTGTATCTAAGGGATTTCCAATAACATTATTGAAATAATGATTTTTTAGACGATCACCTTGAGGGTATCCATTTGGGTGAATGAAAATAAGTGTATCTAATTTTTGGGCTGTTTCCCATACTGGATCTAGTGAAGGATCAGACAACTCATGTCCATCAACAGTTCCTAAAACCTGAAAACCTTTTAAATTAAGCTCTTTAACACCTCTTTCCATTTCTTTAACTGCAGCTTCAGTATCCTGTAATGGAAGGTGGCCTAAAGATAAAAATCTATCTGGCCTATCTGCTGCCACTTTTGATAGAGTATCGTTAATAATTTCTATAGATTTATGACCACGTTTATTTCTAATTGAATAATAAGCCTGGAAGGGGACAGGTATTAAAATTTGCATATCAATACCTTGTCTATCCATATCTCGAAGTCGTTGATCAATATTTGTTAGGTTTATTGACCTATCTTTACCTTGTTGTTTATTTTGCAGAGATGATTTTTCGTTAGTATATCTAAAAGCGGGAACAAAATTTGGATCAAACAAATCTACAATTGAATCAGCTGCTTCTTGAACATGAAGATGGCAGTGAGCGTCAATAGTTATGTTAGAATTATATCTTTCTTTTCTTTCAAAATGCTTCCTAGCAGCAGTTGCACCATATGGTTTGAGTTCCAAAATACTCTCCTAGATATTAGACATATTTATTATTAAGTTAATTATAATAAAACATTAAATTATAAAAAAATATAGATATCATCAGATAATTTGATTTTAGTTTTTTACAATTAAGTTTAAAATATAACTTTAATGTTTGAGGTTTTTTATGAAATTTGGATTATTTGGAAGTGCTAAACTTAATAAAATTGAAAATGATATAGACAGTTCACTAAGTTACAATGAATGGATAGATTATAATATAGAAGCTGAGAAATTAGGTTTCGAAAGCACATTTACTGTAGAGCATCATTTTACTGGTTTGGGTCAAGTATCTGCATCGTTAAATTTGTTAACTTATTTAGCTGCCAAAACTTCTAAAATTAAATTAGGTACTGCTGTTCTTACTTTGCCTTGGCATAATCCGGTTTTATTGGCCGAACAAGTTGCAACCATGGACTTATTATCAAAAGGGAGAATTCAACTGGGTGTTGGTAAAGGATATAGATATAATGAGTTTAAGGGCTTTAAAATAGACATGAAAGAGGCAAACGAAAGATTTGATGAGTCGATAGATATAATGGTCAAATCTTGGAAAAACAAAGAAAAATGGAGCTATGCGGGAAAATTTTGGTCATTTGATGATATTGTTGTTGAGCCTTCATGTCATCAATTACCTTATCCAACGCTATGGATGGCAGCTGGAAATCATGAAGCAATTAAAAATGTTGCAAAAAAAAATGCAAATTTATTACTTGACCAATTTTCACCATTAGACGAAGTCATAAAGAGAGTTCAAGTATATAAATCTGAATTAAATAAAAATAAATTAAATGACGACACACATAATAGAATAGCTCTAGCTAGGGCTTTATATATAGCTAAAGATGAAAAAGAAAAAATGGAAGTCATAGAAAAAAGAATGATTGCTAGATCAAAAGTTGATCAATTGTCAGAAAGGCCGGATGGTAAAAATGAGTCAAGTATAATGACATTTAAGGGACCTGACGAAGCCCTAAATGGCGCTTTAATTGGAACGGAAGAAGAAATACATGAACGTCTAAATAAATTAAAAGATAATGGAGTAGGGTATTTGCTATTAGTGGACGCAGGTGGTGGAATAGAACACCTAAGGACGTTTGCAAAAAAAATCATGCCTACTTATCATTAATAAAGATTTTTTAAATAATAATTTACTTTATTTTAAACAATTTACAGGCATTTCCTCCAGTAATGAGAGAAATATCATTTTCAGTTAAGCCTTCCGTACCTATAACATGTTCAATCGGGTCATCTTCAGCCATATCATATGGGTAGTCAGTACCCATTATAATATGATCAGATCCGTATTTATCAATAAGATATTTCAGTTGATCAAATGAAAAAACAACTGTGTCGAAATACATTCTTTTTAAGTAATCAGAAGGTTTATATTTTAAGTCATAACCGCTGCAGTCTGGTCTTGCTCCCCAAGCATGGTCTATTCTTGCTGAATAGGCTGGAAGATATCCACCACCATGAGCCACAAATATTTTTAAATTAGGATTTTTTTCCATTGTTCCATCAAAGATTAAATGATGAAGTGCTACAGTGGTATCCATAGGATTTCCAATAATATTGATGAAATAATGGTTTTTTAACCTTTCACCTTCGGGATAACCGTTAGGGTGTAAAAAAATAGGGACATCTAGTTTAGTTGCAGTATCCCATATTGGATCATATGATGGATGTGATAACTCCTTTCCATCCTGAAACGTTATAATTTGAAAACCTCTTATATCGAGCTCATTTACACAGCGAACCATTTCAAGAGCGGCTAAATCACCATTTTGCATCGGCAAGTGTCCTAAGGCAACAAATCTATCTTTTCGTGAGTTAGCTGTTTCAGAAAGTTTATTATTAATAGTCTCTATTGCTTTATAAGCTGCATTACTTTTAATATTGCAATAATGCTGAAAGGGAACAGGAATAAGAACTTGAGTATCAATGCCCTGTGAGTCCATTTTTTTTAACCTTGTTTCAACATCTGTTAAATCCATAAATCTATCTTTGATTTGTTGAACATTTTGATTTGTTGTTACTGCGTTAGAATGTCTGAAAGCTGGAACGTCTAATTGATCAAAAAGACCTTGAACAATGTCCGCTGCTTCTTGCACGTGTAAATGACAATGTGCATCTACAGTTTTAGATGAAGGCCTTACTTTGTATCCAGGTTCTCCATGAATTCTACCTGAAGTTGAGCCGTAAGGTTTAATAGACATCTTTTTCTCCATAAGAATAAATTATTAGTTATATTATAATTTAAATTATTATAATTCAACTAGTTAGACAACTTGTTTAATCTTTCATTTAATATATTTCATTATTATTTTTTGAAGAGGGCTTTGTTAATAATATATATTTGTCGCATAATATATATTATGTAACTTAAATATCTATAATTAAGCCATCATAAGCTGGAAAGATATTTGGAGGACATAATTTAGTAACAACATCATGATCTGATTCTGGACTTAAATGAGTTAAATAAGAAATATCAGGTTTTAATTTAGCAATCCAATCAAAAGATAAATCAAAATGAGCATGAGCTAAGTGCGGACTTTCACGAAGTCCAGTGATAATAAGCACCTTGAGATTATATAAATAATTAAAACTTTCAGATGGAAAATCAACCACATCTGTACAATATGCAAAAACATCATTAAAAATAAATCCAAGAGTGTCTATAACTCCATGATTTTGTCTAATAGATTTAATTTTAATGTCATTAATTGTAAACTCATCAAAATATTCAATATGTTTTAATTCTAAAGGTGGATTAAAATATGATTGAGAAGATTCTGATTTTTCAAATAAATAGTTAAATCTAGTTAATAAAAAATTAGATGTTTCTAGATTAGTATAAATCTTAATTTTTTCTCTATTATAAAAATAAAATGGTCTTAATTCATCCAATCCCGATATGTGATCAGAATGTTGATGAGTGATAAAAACAGCGTCTAATTTTTTTATATTGTGTTCAATAAGTTGATTTTTAATATCAGGACCAGCATCAACTAAAATAGTTGTATCATCATTTTGAATTAAAATGGAACATCGTTGTCTTTTATTTTTGGGATTTGAAGGATCACAATTACCCCAACCTAATTTTCCTAAAGCTGGAATACCAACAGATGTCCCTGTACCTAGGACAGTAATTTTAATATTTTTATTCATTAAAACATCTTATCAAAAATTTTATAGGAGTTCATATTTAATTGACCAACAAATTTGTTAAAATCAATTTTTCTAATATCTGACAAGAATTTAGCTGTTATTTGACAATTCTTTGGTTCATTTATTGTTCCTCTCAACGGGGTTGGTGAAAGGTAAGGTGCATCAGTTTCGACTAATATTTTATCTTTTGGAACTAACATTGCCACTTCTTGAATTAATTTAGCAGAATTAAAAGTAACAATCCCTGAAAATGAAATATAAAAACCTAATTCAACGCCACATAAAGCTAGTTTTTTTCCTGAGCTAAAGCAATGAAGTATAGCCTTAAAAGAACCCTTTTTATATTCACTTGTTAATATTTTTATCATATCTTCATCAGCGTCTCTAGAATGAATAATAAGAGGCAAGCCTATATCCCTAGCAACATTAATCTGTGTAATAAAAGAATTTTTTTGTTTATTTATACTTTCTTTCCCATAATGATAATCTAAACCACACTCCCCTATTCCAACACACTTATTTTTTTTTGATATATTATGAATTAAATCATAATTAGAATTATTATCATCCTTCAAAACTTCGTTTGGGTGTACTCCAACAGTAAAAAAAACCTCATCGTTATTATTAGATAAATCTATTATTTTATCTATTTTGTTTAAGTTTGTTGAAATTGAAATAATTCTCTTAACATTATTCTTCTTTGCGTTGTCTAAAACTTCGTCTAATCTGTCATAAAGCTCAGGAAAATCCAAGTGTGCATGTGTATCTATTAAATAATCAGTCATTCTTTATAATCGAGCCACTTAAATTCTTGGAAACAAAGGATTGGGTGTAGAAATTTTAATTCCTCCACTAAAAAATAATTCAATAGATTTTATATCTCTTTCCACTAGTGGAATATCAATATGATCCAAAATAGCTTTTGAAGTATTTGGTATGAATGGTTGAAGCATTATAGAAATCTGCCTTATAGTTTCTGTAAGTGTATATAAAACAACCTCCATTCTTTGATAATCATTTTTTTTGAGTGACCAAGGCGCTTGTTCATCAACATATTTATTTGCATCTGATATAACCATCCAAATATTTTTTAAAAATTGATCAAACTTTTGTTCATCCATTAAATTTCTATAATCATGCAAAGAATTTTTAATTGAATTAATTAATTTTAAATCTTCATCTTTAAAAATATCTGGTTTAATTGGTACAACCTCATGACAATTTTTAAATATCATAGAAGTAACTCTTTGAAATAAATTGCCAAAGCTGTTTGCTAAATCACTATTAATTCGGTTAATAAGTTGAGAATGAGAAAAATCACCATCATTACCAAAAGGAACTTCCCTCATTAAAAAGTATCTGATTTGATCAACTCCATATTTTTTTACTAAGTCAAATGGATCGATTACGTTACCCAAAGATTTTGATATTTTATTTCCTTCATTAGTCCACCATCCATGTGCAAAAATTTTCTTTGGTATTGGTAAGTTAGCAGCCATTAAAAAAGCAGGCCAATAAACTGCATGAAATCTGATTATGTCTTTACCAACCATATGAAGATCCGCTGGCCAAAATCTTGAAATAGTTTCATTGTTTGTATTTGAATAATTACAGGCAGACAAATAATTAGTTAAAGCATCAAGCCATACATACATAATATGATCATCATCGTTTGGAACTTTTACACCCCAAGTAAAACTTGTCCTACTAACTGAAAGATCTTTTAAACCTCCTTTTACAAAGCTTATAACTTCATTTCTTCTAGAATTTGGTGAAATAAAACTCTTATTTTGTTCATAAAAAGTAAGAAGTTTATCTTCCCATTTTGATAAATTAAAGAAATAAGAGGGCTCTTCAACCCATTCAACTGGAGAGCCTGATGGCGCTTTCCCGTCTATAATTTCAGATTCTGAATAAAATGCTTCATCTCTTACTGAATACCAACCTGAATATTTATCTAGGTATATCGAACCATTTTCAAGTAATGTATTCCATATTTTTTTACAGGAATCCAAATGTCTTTTTTCTGTGGTCCTTATAAAATCATCATTTGAAAAATTCATGCATTCTAGAAGGTTTTGAAAATTCTTAGATACATTGTCAACAAATGCCTTAGGCATAACTCCTTTACTTTTGGCTGCTAATTCCACTTTTTGCCCATGTTCATCAGTACCAGTTAAGAAAAAAACATCAAAACCGTCTAATCTCTTAAATCTAGCAATAACATCACAAGCTAATGTTGTATAAGCATGACCAATATGTGGTACGTCATTGACATAGTAAATTGGAGTAGTGATATAATAATTAGGAACCATAAAACAACCTTAAAAAAAACTATATACCACAAAAATCTTTAAATGAATCAATTAAAATATCTGATTTATTTAAATTTAACAAATTAGCAAAGTGCATATTTTTGTATATTTGTGAGTTTAAGTCTAAGAGTTTATGAGAGTTACTATTTTTAGAAATTTTATTAATTAATTCTTTTTCTTTGTTTAATGTAGAATCTAAATATTTTTGATATTGAAGAAAAAAAACTGTTTTTTTAATTAGATCATTTATAATTAAATTTACAACACTTAACGTAAAGTCATTATCTTTTGAATTTAATGCAACCAGAACAGGTTCACTTAAGTTTAAAAAAGATTTAGTTTTAATTAGATCATCTAGAATATTTTCATATAAATTGTATATACCATTTTTGACAATTTTATATGCATTTTTGGGAGAACCAAAAGAAACATTTTTTAAAAACAAAATTTCTTGTTCAGATTTATCTTCATAATTTTGACAGATAAAATTATCAAATTCTTTTTTAGACAATGAATTTATATAAAAAAAAGCACATCTAGATTTTATAGTTTCAAGTATATTAACAGGAGTATCAGAAATAATAAAAATATATGAATTTTTTGGTAATTCTTCTATGGTCTTTAATAGTAAGTTTAATGAATTCAAACTTAAATCTTCAATAGTGTTAATAACAGCAATCTTAACTTTTGAAATTGAAAATGTACTATAAAAAAAAGATTTTAAATTTCTTACATTTTCTATTGGTATTTTTTTCCCATCATTTTTCTCTTCTTTACTTAAATAAAAAAAATCCGGGTGTGAATTATTTTCGAATAAATGATAAGATTTATTAATATTTATCTTATCTAAACAAAATTTATTATTTTGAAATATTTCAAAACTAATTTTATCATTTATTTCAAAATGACATAACATAAATTTACATAATTTAAATATGAAGTTTTTTTTACCTAGACCTTTTGATCCTCCAATTATGAAAGCATTTATTGTGTTCGAGGAAATTGTTGTAATTATTTGTTTTTTTGTTACATCATTTACGAAATTTTCATTTTCAAAGCTTTTAATCATTTATGTTAAGTAATTCTGAAACGTGATAATTAATATTATCTGATATAACTTCTTTAGTTTGACTAGCATCAATTTTTATTATTCTTTTTGGAAATTTATTATACAAAAAATTGAACCCATCAAGTATTTTTTGGTGATAATCTAAACCTAATTTTTCAAATCTATTTTCATTTTTATTATTTCTATTTTTTGTTCTTTCTAGTCCAACCATTGGATTTAGATGTAAAAATAATGTTAAATCTGGATATAAGTTATAGCAATAAGTTTCATGTAAATTAAGTAGTTTTTTTCTATTAATTTGTCCAACTAATCCTTGATAGACAATTGTTGAGTCTACATATCTATCACATAATACAATTTCTCCATTTCGTATTGCAGGGTCAATTAATTTATTTATATGTTCTCTTCTAAGAGCATTAAATATTAATGCCTCAGAATAAGCGTCCCATGCATTTTTATCTCCAGAAACTAAAAACTTTCTAATATACTCACCTTCTTTAGTGCCACCGGGTTCCCTGGTAGATATCACTTTAATTTTTTTTTTTATAAGAAATTGTTTAAGTAAGTTTATTTGAGTGCTTTTTCCAACGCCTTCTCCACCTTCAAAAGAAATAAATAAACCTTTCTTCATACTTGCATTGAAGTTGTTATTACTAATCAACAATGTCTCCATAGAGCAAAAACTTTAAGATTGATTTAACTCTAATTAACGAAGACATTTTTTTGATATCTTCAGAAGAAATCATATCCTGTTTGATAGTTTTTTTACCTGGAATTGTAATATATATATTTCCAACAATATCACCTCTACGTATTGGAGCGGCTATTGGATCCATCCATTCAACTTTAATTTTTGTTTTATTAAACTCTAGTGGTGAAACAATTTTTGTAAATGGTTTAAGAGCTACTAATTTTACTTCTGATTGTTTTCCAAGCCAAACGTTCGCTTTTACAAGAGTATTCTTTTTATTAAATAAAGACAATAATGCTGTTTCTCTAAAAACTATATTAAAAAGTCTTTTACTTTCAAAGGTTCTCTTTTTTTTACTATTAAGACCATTAATTACAATAGTTACTCTTCTATCATTCCTTTTTACAGAACCAATTAAACCATAACCTGATTCATTTGTATGACCAGTTTTCAAACCATCTGCTCCGTTCATGGTATATAAAAGTGGGTTTCTGTTAGATTGTTTTATGTTATTATAAGTAAAAATTTTTTCTTCAAATAATTTGTATAATGTTGGAAAATCTTCAATAATTTTTTTGGTAAGAATAATAAGATCTCTTGATGAAGTTTGCAGATCCGGATGAGGCCAGCCAGTTGAATTTGTAAAATAAGTATTAGTCATTCCCATTATTTTAGCATAACTATTCATTTCTCTTGCAAAAGCTTCCTCATCACCAGATATACCTTCCGCTAATACAACTGCTGCATCATTTCCAGATTGAACAATTAAACCTAGTAATAAATCTTTAATTGAAACGTTACTATTTAGTTCTAGAAATGACCTTGATCCTCCCATTCTCCAAGCCTTATCTGATACTAAAAAGGTGTCTAACATATTTAATGAATTATCTTTAATTCTGTCAAACACGATGTAGGCTGTCATCACTTTAGCCATAGAAGCTGGCTTCATTAGATCGTCTGAATTCTTTTCAAACAAAACCTCATTAGCTTCATGATCATAAATTATAACTTGTTTAGCAGGCGTTGTAATATCTAGTATGTTTGAAAATGAATGGTTAGATTTTATTATCACAAAACATAAAAAAACATTAAATAAAAGAAAATATCTATTAAATAACTTAAACATTAATTACCTCTATTAACCTATTCAATAACAATTTTAGCACCTTGCATACCTTTTTGTAATAACAAAGAATGAAGTTCGTCAACTTTTTCAACACTTGTAAAAGGTCCAGCTTTTACTTGATAAATAGTTTTATTCATTTTTAATTTTTTATATATTTTTACTTTTTCTAAATATGAAACTTTTTCTTTCATAATTTTAGCATTTTGAGCTGAGCTAAATGATGCTAATTTTATATATATTTTATATTCTTTTTTCAAATTATTAAGATCATATTTTATTGTTTTTTTAATCGACTTATATCTTTTTTTTGTTCCATCAATTTTAACATTAGTTATTTTGGGAGTATTAACTTTAGGAACTTCTGCTTTAGGTAAGTCTATAATTTCTGGAAAAGAACCTTTTTTGGCTAATTTTTCAAGAAGTATACTTTTTTCTTTAAGTATCATAACTCTAACAAGGCCCGTTCCATTTCTTTTTAGATCTAATATATCTGCGGCTTTAGAAGATAAATCAATAATTCTATCGTTAACAAAAGGTCCCCTATCATTAATTCTCAAAACAATTGATTTGTTATTTTGTAAATTAGTTACTTTTACTGCACTAGGTAAAGGTAAAGTTTTATGCGCAGCAGTTAGTGCATATTGATTATAAATTTCACCATTAGCTGTAAGCTTTCCATGAA
>ERZ802821.899-NODE-899-length-16282-cov-10.1648_pt1 | contig 16282 bp, 14 predicted proteins | sample MGYA00345648_ERZ802821 | MGnify/ENA primary metagenome ERZ802821 (study PRJEB30503, sample SAMEA104212357) | marine metagenome | biome: Westerlies Biome; feature: [SRF] surface water layer (ENVO:00010504) within the epipelagic zone...; material: water... | reverse complement strand
TTTTTCAAGTTTTCCTTTAATGCTGTAATCAGTAACCTCATCACCGCATTTGATCGAAAAACCACCTATTAGACTGTTGTCGATAACCTGTTCTACCGTTAAAGAGTCTCCATATCGACCCTTGAGCGAATCAGTAACCTTTTCTACCTGTTCTGCTGATAGTTCAAAAGCGGAAGTTATTACAACTTCGCTTGAACTTTTCGTACCAGAGAGTAGCTTTCTGTATTCTTTGCTTATATGAGGAATCAAGGATATTCTTTTTGATTCCCCCAAAACCTTAACTAAATTGCTTGTTTTACTCTCGATTTGACCTTCAAACAAAGACAAAAATACTTCTGTTTTTTCTTTATAGGCCAGCTTAGGAGAATCGATAAGCATCTGTACTTCAGGAGTATTCAGCGCAAGCTCTAATTGCTCAAGATCAACTTCCCACCCCTCTGAGTGATCGTATATTGCTTGTGCGTAGGGTCTTGCTATGGTTTCAAAGTTCAAAATTATAACTCCTGAGCTATTTGATCAATAATCTGTGAGTTCTTGTCTTTGTCTATCTCTGAACCAAGTATTTTCTCTGCTCCGGCTACAGCTAAAGCCGCAACTTCCGATCTGAGTTCTTCTTTGGTTCTCTTAGCCGCCTGATCGAGATCACTTTGAGCGGAAACCTTTATTCTTTCAGCTTCCTCATGCGCAGTTGATTTAGCATCTTCAACAAGTTGATTTGCTCTAGCATTGGCCTGATTTACTAGGTCGGCAGCTTCTTTTTTTGCTTCCTCTAAAATCTCTGCTTTTTGTAGGTGGGCCTCATCTAGCTCTCGCTTACCTCTGCTTGCCGCCTCTAACCCGTCAGAAATTTCTTTTTCTCTCTCTTCAAGAGCCTCAAGGATATATGGCCATACATACTGCATGGTAAACCACACAAAAAAAACGAAGGCCAGAAGCTGGCCGAATAATGTGGCGTTAAAATTCATTCAAAAACTCCGAACTTAATTGTTTATGTAAATAGGAATAAAAGACCGATAGCCAATGAAACGATGGGTATCGCATCCACTAATCCCATACCAATTAATAATTGAGTAAATAGGTACGGTTGAAGTTCAGGCTGTCTGGCAATTCCTTCAAGGTATTTTGCAGTAATTAGACCAACACCGATTCCAACGCCTATAGCGCCTCCTCCTGTTAGTAGGGCTCCTGCGACCCTTCTTATAGCTTCTGCTTCTTCCATTTTATTCTCCTTAGATAAAAATTAATGATGCTCGTGTGCCTGCTGAAGGTAAACGAGCGTTAAAACCATAAACAAAAATGCTTGTAATATGACGACAAGGATGTGAAAAACTGCCCAAATAAAATTTAAGGCCAGGCCAGCCACTCCTGCCAAGACTCCTGTCACTGAGCTAAAGAAGCCTCCAAAAAATAACGCTATGAGTATAAATATCATCTCACCAGCAAAAAGGTTTCCGTATAGCCTTAGTCCAAGGGCTAATTGCTTTGCATAAAAACCGGGGATCTCAAATATGACATTGATAGGGGCCATCCATTTTCCGTAAGGTTGGAATGTTAATTCTGCTAAAAAGCCTCCGAGGCCTTTGTTCTTGATGCTGTAGTAGTGAATAAGTATCAAAACTCCCAGAGCCATTCCCATTGGGGCGTTGATATCAGCCACCGGTAGTACTTTAAAATAATGTATTGCTCCGCCTTCTGCATTAGGTGCAGCAAATCCATTTACAATCCAAGGGACGAGATCAATCGGAATTAGGTCCATTAAATTCATTAGAAATACCCACACAAATATCGTTAGGGCCAAGGGCCCCATTAAAGGATTTTTGTCGGCGGTAAAATTGTCCTGTACCTGATCCCTTACTAAGGTTACTAAATATTCTACTGCGTTTTGTACTCTGCTGGGCTTAGAAGAGCTGGCGTTTTTTGCTACCCTTCGCATAAAAAATATCATTCCCATGCCCAAAAGAACCGACATGAAAAGAGTGTCCACTTGAAATGCCCAAAAACCCATTTCACTGATGTTACAGCTAGCTTCTGTCCCGGCAACTTGGCTCTTTCCGTGAACTTCAGCAAAGCTCCAGGTGCCATCAGGGCACTTACCATACGTTAAGTTGGTAAGGTGGTGTTCTATATAATCTGTTGAGTTTAGTTCTTTACTGGCCATCAGGATTTTATTGGGCGCGGCAATTATAGTTACGGAAAGGCTTTAGTGAAAGAAGAATTTGTTACTTTTTTAAGATTTTAGTTTATTTAATACACCCTCTAGAGCATCAAGGTTCTTGTAGCTTACTATTAGCTTGCCCGTACCCTTTTTGTTGTGTTTTATTTCAACGGGTGAACCGAGAATTTCTGATAGTTCTTTTTCAAGGGAAACTGTGTTTGGATCTCTTTGGGTTTGCGGCTTGGTATCCTTCTTTTCAACTCCCGACAAGCCACTCACCATGGTTTCACACTCTCTTACTGAAAGCGATTCTGAAATAACTCTCTGTGCACACTGAAGCTGGACTTCTTCACTTAAGGTCAAAAGAGATCTGGCGTGACCCATTTCGATTCTCCCTTCTTCCAGTAAGGATTGAACCTCGGAACTGAGCGACAAAAGCCTCAAGAGATTGGTAACAGTTGATCTAGATTTTCCTACTGCCGCACCAAGCTCTTCTTGTGTAAGATTAAACTCTCTTTGAAGCCTGAACAGACCCTTTGCTTGATCAAGCGCGTTGAGGTCCTCTCTTTGAAGGTTTTCTATTAAAGCTATTTTAGCTGTTTCGTCGTTATTTAGGTCTCTTATAATAGCCGGAACGGTGCTAATACCTGCGAGTTGCGCCGCCCTCCACCTTCTTTCACCAACCACTATCTCAAACCTTCCTGAAGCCAGCCTTCTTACAACCAAAGGTTGAAGAATTCCTTGTTCTTTTATGCTTTGCGACAGCTCCTCAAGAGTAGACTTGTGCATTTTTGTTCTGGGTTGATACTGACCCGGAGCCAGGTCATCTAAGGGAATCTGGGTAACCGAAACTCCTTCGGACTTGGGTCTGTCTCCCAAAAGAGAGTCAAGTCCGGTGCCTAGGCTAGATTTGTCTTTGTTCATGGACGTTATCGCTATACTGCTCTTCCATCTTGCCAATCAATTCACCGGCCAGGGCAAGATAAGCCAAGGAGCCTTTGGCATTGGGCTCATAAGACAGAACAGACTTACCAAAACTAGGGGCTTCTGCTAATTTTATATTTCTAGGAATGACTGTTGAGTAAAGTTCACTAGAAAAATGTTTCTGCAACTCTCCTGTTACTTGTTGGCCGAGTTTGTTACGAGGGTCGAACATGGTCCTAACAACTGCTTTCAGTTGTAGATTATGACCGGTGCTATCATTCAATTGTCCTACGGTCTCTAAAAGCCCTGCTAGACCCTCAAGGGCAAAATATTCACACTGCATCGGAACCAGTAAATCTTTGGCAGCCCTTAATCCGTTGAGGGTTAACAAGTTCAAAGAAGGTGGGCAGTCGATTATTATATAGTCGTACTTTTCATTAATATCGGTTAAATAATTTAAAAGGGCTCTTTCCTGGTCCCCGCCTCCTCTTAAAAAAGATTCTGCGGCTATCAGCTCCGGACCAGATGGCATAATGTCATAACCCAGCTCTGTTCCAAAAACCACCTCCCCTTGCGTTCCCATTAAAGCTGCCGCTGACCCTTTGGTTTGGTCACACTTTTTTATACCGGATCCGGTGGTGGCATTTGCCTGTGGATCAAGGTCTACCAACAGGACGGCTCTTTTCATTGCGCTCAGAGAAGCTGCCAGATTTACAGCAGTAGTTGTTTTTCCAACACCGCCTTTCTGATTTGCTATAACTAATGTATTAACCATTATTTTGTTCTGCTTCTATTGTAACCAAGATACGCGTCTTGTCTTTCGCTTTTGAAGGGAATTTATCAATTTTTTTTAAAAGGTAACCGGGCGGTATTCTTTCCTGATCAAACTGCTCTAGAGTCTTCATGAGCTTGAGCTCTACTCCTGTTTTTTGGAGTAAGGGCGCTGTTAAGCTAATGATAAATTCTGTAGATCCAACTGCCCTGCAGACTATGTCGAATGATTCGGGAAAGGTTTTTGTTTCTACTTTTTCAATCCTTTTGTTTATGACGCTTGTGTTTTCTAAGCTCAAGCGAGAAGTGGTGTGTAATAAAAATGATGATTTCTTGGTGTTGCTTTCTATCAAATAAAATTCTTTATCAGGGTTGATAATGGCAAGTGGTATGCCAGGAAGCCCACCTCCGCTTCCAAGATCAATTATGTTTTTATTTAAGAAAGGGGAAATGATCAAAGAATCTGCTATGTGATCGTCGATTTTTTGGGCTTGCTTTTTGGATATTAGATTGTGGGTTTTGTTCCAGGTAACCAGGTGGGCTTTATATTCTGCCAGCAGGTTTGTTTGGTCTTTACCCAACGGCCTGTCTTTCCTTTTTTAGGTAGATCATTAGTAAAGAGATTGCTGCGGGTGTAACGCCTGGCAGTCTTGAAGCTCGGGCCAAACTCACCGGTCTTGCTTCCGATAATTTTTGTTTTACTTCATTGGATAGACCAACCACTTTCTTGTAATCAATATGTTCTGGGATTGGTGTGTTTTCGTTTCTTTGCAGTCTCTCTATGTCAATTTGTTGTCTTTTGATGTAACCCTCATATTTAACAGAAGCTTCTATTTCGTCAACAGCATTTGAGGCAAGTGTTGTTTTTCCCTGGGGCAGATGTGAATGAAGCACCTTGGGGCGTTTTAACATTTCGAAGAGGCTTGTATTGTTTGAAATGTCCTCACCTGTTTGTTCTTTTATTTTCTTGGCTTCGGGTGTGTTTGGTTTAAGTTTGTCTTTCTTTAGTCTTAGGATTTCATGGGTTGTGGTGTCTTTTTTGTCCTTATATTTTTGCCACAATAAATCGGATACTATTCCAAGCTTTCTGCCCTTTTCTGTTAAGCGCATGTCCGCATTGTCTTCTCTAAGTATCAACCTATATTCCGCTCTGCTGGTAAACATTCTGTAAGGTTCTTTTGTGCCAAGGCTGACCAAATCATCTATCAATACCCCTATATAGGCCTCGTCTCTTTGCAGTTCAAATGTCTCTTGGTTGGTTGCCTTAAGCGACGCGTTAATTCCTGCCATTATGCCCTGAGCTGCAGCTTCTTCGTATCCTGTTGTTCCGTTGATTTGGCCCGCAAAAAATAGTCCTGAAATTGTTTTTGTTTCCAGGGAGTGCTTTAAGCCAGTGGGGTCAAAGAAATCATATTCTATTGCATATCCTGGTCTTACTATTTTTGCGTTTTCGAAGCCTTTGATAGATTTAATAAGCTCTTTTTGGGCCCTTAAAGGTAGGCTTGTTGAAATACCGTTTGGATAAATTAAGTCTGAATTGAGTCCTTCCGGTTCAGCGAATATTTGATGAGAGTCTCTTTCTGAAAACCTCATAACTTTGTCTTCAATAGAGGGGCAATACCTTGGTCCTACACCCTCGATCACGCCCGAATACATGGGCGATTCATCAAGATGATTTAATATTACTTGGTGTGTTGTTTTGTTGGTGCGTGTCATATAGCAGTTTAACTGCTCGGGCCTTTCGCTGGCCTGGGAAGTATAAGAAAGTAAGGGTGTTGGAGTGTCGCCTGGTTGTGGCGAAAGAAGAGACCAGTCTATGGTGTGTTTATTCAGTCTGGGGGGTGTTCCTGTTTTTAATCTGCCAACTTTTAAGTTTAGGCCTCTAAGTTTTTGAGCTAGTTTGTCACTGGAGGGGTCTCCTATTCGGCCACCCGAAGATTGCTTTAGACCGGTGTGCATTACTCCTCCAAGAAAGGTACCTGTTGTTAAAATTACTGAATTGGAGAATATTTTCTCCCCCTTTTCAGTTGTTACAGACTTAATGGTTGAATTTTCAATATCCAAGTCGACGACTGAGTCTTCTGTAATTGTGAGATTGACAGAAGATGATAGAAAGTTTTGTATGGCAGATTTGTAAAGCTCCCTGTCGGTTTGCACCCTAGTGGCCCTTACGGCTTGCCCTTTTGTAGAATTAAGAACGCGGTAGTGAATGCCCGCCTTGTCAGTCGCACGAGCCATCAAACCCCCAAGAGCGTCAACTTCCTTAGCAAGGTGACTTTTGCCTATACCTCCAATTGCAGGGTTGCATGACATTTCACCTATCTTTGATTTATCGTGCGTAATAAGTAGGGTTTTTACACCAAACCTGGAGGACGCTTCAGCTGCCTCAACACCTGCGTGGCCTCCACCAATCACTATCACATCATACTTATCCACAGTTTAAAAAAATTAAGTTTATTTTATTTGATTAATATATTTTAACTTATTTGTTTATTATTAGGGACCTTGATGCCTGTGGAAAACTACCATAGTCCCTTAATTTCATTGAGACACACTGGAAAAGAAAGCTGTAGAAATCCAACATATATCCTCTCTATTAAGTTGTATGTTTGGTTAATAAAAAAAAGACAGACATAGATTAAAAATATTTTTCAACAACGTTTCAACAGTTATTTACCTATACAAAACTCTGAAAAAATTTCACCCAGAAGGTCGTCCGCACTCATGGGTCTAAGGATGTCACCAAGAGCGGCATGGGCGGATCTTAAACTTTCCGCGACCAACTCTAGTACTTGCCCTTCACCCAAAGACATTAAGGCTTCTTCCAAAAAACGACCTCCACTTCTTAAAGAAATCTCATGTCTTTGTCTGGACAGAAACACAGTTTCTTCTCCCCCACCTATCCCCAATCTTTCAATCAACGCTTGTAGTAACTCCTCAACCCCTTGACCGGTAGAGCATGACAAGTAGAAAGTGTTATCTGAATTAGAAAACCCACCTTCAAGCAGGTCAGACTTATTCAACACGGTAAAAGAATCACCCAGCCCCAAATCAAACTCTTTAATGTCTGTTGCGTCTTGTACCAAAAGACTTAAGTTGGACTTTTTAATAACTTCTTTTGATCTCTGTATACCCTCTTCTTCAATAGGTCCATCAGGATCAGACCTTACCCCCGCTGTATCAACAAACTCTATGAGTGCGCCACCAATATTCACAGATGTTTTTACTAAATCTCGGGTGGTTCCAGGAACTTCAGAAGTAATTGCCAGATCTTCGCGAGCCAAGAGGTTTAACAAAGAAGACTTTCCAGCATTCGGTGGCCCCACAATGGCAACTGAATAACCATCTCTTAGCTTCACCCCTTCTTTTACACAAGACAGCAATTCATTTGTCTCAGCCAGAAAGCCCTGTAGCTCTTCTTTTATAGACTCAAGAATTGAACTATCTATCTCGTCTTCCGGAAAATCTATACTTGCCTCAACAACAACTCTTGCCTTAACAATACCATCAAGCAACCGGTTTATTTGCTCAGAAAACTGCCCCGATAATGACGAGTTAGCTGCCACAACGGCCATTTCACTTTGAGCGTTGATTAAATCAGCCACAGACTCAGCCTGAACCAGATCAATTTTTTCGTTTAAAAATGCTGTTTTTGTAAACTCTCCAGGTTCTGCGACTACTGCCCCGCGATTAACAGCCTCTTCTAATACTAAATTCACAATAGTAGGATTTCCATGACAATGGAACTCAACCACATCGTCTCCGGTATAAGAGTTTGGAGATTTAAAAAAAACAACCATACCATCATCTATTTTAGATCCGTTACGTGACTTTATAGAACAACGCTTAAAGCGCCAGGCTTCTGCTAGTTCCCCGCACATACCTTCGGCTATGCTCTTAGAAAGCCCTCCAGACATTCTAATTATTGAAACACCCCCTCTCCCCGGAACCGTCGCAGGAGCAATAATTGTCCTATTTGTGCTCAAAACCGATGAAATTTAACCGCCAGTACCCACCGACCCATTTCCAAACTTAGTGCCCCTCGAGTACCACCACTGTTGAAAAATTTGAATAATCATATTCACAAGCCAATATAAAACCAATCCCGAAGGAAACCAGGCAAAAATAACGGCAAAAATAAGAGGGAAGAATTTCATCATTTGAGCTTGCATTGGGTCTGCATTAGGTGGAGTAGGTGTCAGTTTTTGGGAAAGGTACATGCCGGCCCCATTAAGAATAGGAAGAATAAAGTAAGGATCCATGGCCGACAAGTCATCTATCCATAAAAAGAAAGGAGAATGTCTTAGTTCTACGGTTTCTAGTAAAACCCAATAAAAGGCTAGGAAAAAGGGCATTTGAGCTAACATCGGCAAGCAGCCCCCCAGGGGGTTCACACCTTCTTTTTTATACACTTCCATCAATTCTTGGCTCATTGCCTGTCTATTATCTCCGTGTTTCTCCTGCAAAAGCTGCATTTTGGGTGCCAATTCCCTCATCTTACCCATTGATACATAGGCTTTTGCTGAAAGAGGCCAAGTTAAAACCTTCAACGCAACAGTTAGAAAGATGATTGCAAGACCCCAGTTGTTAAAAATACTGTGTCCTAGGTCTAAAAACCAATACATGGGCTTACCTAGCCACCACAAAAACCCATAATCTACAGTTAAATCAAGGTTTTCTTCTATTTCAACAAGTTGTTTGGGTAGTTTAGGACCCACATAAAGAGTATTTTTTGTAGAGGCCGTCTCACCATAAGAAAGAACCGAGTCCCTGGAGGTGTATCCCAAAGAATATCTTCCAGAATTATCTCCATACCTCCCCTGGTAGAGATACTCTTCATTTTGATCTGGAATCCATGCGGACAAGAAGTAATGTTGTATTAAAGCTACCCAACCCCCTACAGACTTATTTTGATATGAAGATTCTTTTATGTCATCAAAATCATACTTTTCATAAGTATCTTTCGTTGATGAAAACACTGGACCAAGATAGGTGTACATCAACCCCCCTTCTTCTACCGGCGAGTCATCTCTTTCAATAACTACATAAGGGGTTATCGCAATATCTTCACCTAAAACAGACTTCACTGTATCTTCAATTTTTATCGAATAGCCCCTATCTTCGATTTCTATTTTTCTAGAAAAACTTAACCCACTAGAAGCACCTTCAAGCAAATAAACCCGAGAATTTCCTTGACCTGATTGCTCTGTTATTTTTTCAAATTCTGGATTTAAATAACCCTGAGTTCGAGTGTAAAAACCACTGTTTGCAAAATACACATTTTCTCTTCCAGAGCTGGCATCATAAGTTCTTCCAAATATTCTGAATCTCTCCTCAGAACCCTTTTCTTCTGTTATGTTTTTTAGACTTGAAACCTCAAACCTCCCTGTCCTCGATTCAACCATCAAAGACAAATCATTGTTTTGTATTTCAAAATAATCAAGCTCGTCACCGGCAACCTCAACCTGCCCTTGACTTGCTTGAGACAGAGGAGCGAGGGTCTCTGAAAGTGAGCGCTCACTATCATTAAAACTATCGATTTCTATTTGTTCTTGAGAATATCTATCATCGACCTCATTATCTACCGGCCACTGTAAAAGAAGGTAATAAAGAGTAAGACCGATTCCTATTATTAAGGATGTTTTAATCACGTCCATGTGTTGATTCTCCAGGTACATTGTCTATTCCACTACCGCCCCAAGGGTTACATCTAATGATTCTTTTTATGGCTAGAATTGATCCTTGATAAGTCCCATGAACCCTCAAAGCCTCAAGCGCATACTGAGAGCAAGTTGGATGAAACCTACAGTTTTGTCCCAACACGGGGCTCAAAAACCTTTGGTAAAATTTAATAATCTTTATAAGCGTTTTGTTAATCATTATTGCTTTTAAACTTTGCCCAGATTTTATCTAAATCTTTTTTTAGCTCCACTTCTTTTCCCTTTAAATTTTTTTTCACATACACAACAAAATCTTTGTGGGGTAATTCTAAAACCTTTGCAAGAAAACTTCCTTTTATTTTTCTCTTTATATTATTCCTGTCTGCAGCAAGCTTATTATCTTTCTTCCTAATAGCCACCCCTATTCTTGAAAAACCTATGCCCCTATCCTTTGAAAGAATCAATATGTTGTTGGTGGAATGTTTTTGATCAGGACTATCGAAAATATCACTAAAACCTTCTTTAGATGATATGGAGCGCTTAGGGCTCATTTAGACAGTAAGGGAAAGCCTCCCCTTTTTCCTTCTATTACTCAGCACCTTCTTACCTCCGAGTGTAGAGTTTCTCGAACGGAAACCATGGGTCCTAGCTCGTTTGATTTTACTCGGTTGATATGTTCTTTTCATTGTGCTTAAAAGGTAATTTGGGGTGCGAATGATAGAGTCTTTGTTGATCTAAGACAAGCAAAATAATTAAAACAATATATCAACAAGTTATCCACAATAAATATCTGTGTTTATACTGTGGATAACTTTGTTAATCTATATATAATCAATCTCATGACCGAATTGCACTTTTGGGGAGAATGTAAGAAAACTTTAGAAAGAGACCTACCTATTGAAGAGTATTCTACATGGATTGCGCCACTAACTCTAGAACAAAATAATGGCTCAAACCCGCTTTCCTACAGTGTTTTAGCTCCAAACAAGTTTATATCTGATTGGGTCGAAGACAATTACGGCATAACTATTAAAGAGAGATTAAGCGCTATTACAAGCAAGAGAGACCTTAATCTCAACTTTGAAATATTTGTCGACTACCATCATAAGCTTGCTAATGAAGACTCAGAAAGCGACACCAACGCACCTGCAATAACAACCCGAATAGCTCAGTCCGCAGAGGTGCCAAAAAAAAATAATCTAATAGATAACTTCACCTTTGAAACATTCGTAGAGGGCAAGTCTAACCATATCGCATTGGCCGCTTCTAGACAAATAGGCGATGGTCTTAAAAATTCTTATAACCCTCTTTTTATATATGGCGGGGTTGGGCTAGGCAAAACCCATTTGATGCACGCTGTTGGAAATGAGATTTTGAAACAAGATCCTAACAAGAAAATAGCCTATGTTCATTCAGAGAAGTTTGTGAGTGATATGGTAAAATCACTTCAATTAGGAGCAATTAATGAATTTAAACAACACTATAGATCTTTGGATGCGCTATTAATTGATGATATTCAGTTTTTTGCTAAAAAGGAGCAATCACAAGAAGAACTATTTCATACTTTCAATTCCTTACTGGAAAAAGGAAGTCAGATGATTCTAACTTGCGATAAGTATCCTAAAGAAATTGATGGATTAGAGGATAGATTGAAGTCAAGACTAGGCTGGGGGTTGCCTGTTGTAATAGAGCCACCTGAATTAGAAACAAGAGTTGCAATACTCTTAAGCAAGGCCATGACTATGGATCATGAGCTTAGTGAAGAATCTGCATTTTTTATAGCACAAAAAGTAAGATCGAATGTAAGAGAGCTTGAAGGAGCTTTAAAAAGGGTAATCGCGAACTCGAATTTTACCGGAAGAGCAATAACTATTGACTTAATCAAAGATTCTTTAAAAGATCTTTTGGCTATTCAAGCAAGACAAGTAAGTGTAGAAAATATACAAAAAACTACAGCTGAGTATTACAACATAAAAATGAGTGATATTCTCTCTAAAAGACGTAGTAGGTCCGTTGCCAGACCAAGACAGATGGCGATGTTTTTGGCTAAAGAGCTGACAAACTACAGCTTGCCAGAAATAGGGGAGTCTTTTGGCGGAAGAGACCACACAACAGTCATACATGCCTGTAAAAAAATAAATGAACTTAGATCTTTGAACCACGATATAGAAGAAGATTATAGAAAGCTTTTAAGAGTATTAACTATATAATATAAGAATGAAATTCATTACAGAAAAGGCACAAATAGTTGACTCTCTTCAAAACGCTGCAGCAGTAGCTGAAAGGCGCCAGACAATACCTATTTTAGCAAATTTAAGGCTAAAAACAGTTAATGGAAAATTAGAAGTAACTGCAACTGATCTAGAAATACAAATAAAAACGTATTCAGATTTAATTGAAATTCAAGAGGAGGGCGAAACTACAGTTTCTGCCAGGAAGATGTCTGAATTATGCAGATCATTGCCAGAGGGAGAAAATGTTAATTTTTCTCTATCAAATGGTAAATTGACTGTAAGCTCTAGTAATTTCCATGCCGATTTTGCAACAATTTCGTCTGATGATTTTCCTGAAATAGAAATTAATGAGGAACAGACCCCTATTACTGTCGAATCCAGTGTTTTAAAGAGACTATTATCTAAAACATCATTTTCTATGGCTTCACAGGACGTAAGATATTATTTAAATGGGATGCTTTTAGAGATAGAAGGCAATAAGATAAATGGAGTTGCAACCGATGGCCACAGATTGGCCTTTTCTTCAGCAACAACTAACGCGGCAGATTTAGATGTGAGAAATATTCTCCCTAGAAAAGCAGTTCTTGAACTTTCAAAACTTCTTTCTCCGAATGAGGGGACTGTAGAGCTTCTTATTGGTGCTTCTTATGTTGATGTTCGGTCTGAAAACCTTAGTTTTTCGAGTAAATTAATAGATGGAAAGTATCCAGACTATAATAAAGTTTTTCCAACAGGGGAGCCTTTACCCTTAGAAATTAGCAAAGAGATTCTTCAATCAGCACTTTCTAGAGCTTCTGTTTTGTCAAATGAAAAGTATAGAGGGGTTAGATTTCAGTTATCTGAGAATAAGCTTAAACTTACAGCTAACAATCCGGAACAAGAATCAGCTGAAGAAGAAGTGGATGTCATTTATAAAGGTTCTGAGCTTGAAGTTGGATTTAATATAGGATATCTCTTGGATGTTCTTAACTCCATAGAAAGTGAAACCGTTTCTTTTGAATTCTATGGCGAAGATTCTAGTTGTATTATCAAGGAACAAAATTCTGAAGATGACGTTTATGTCATTATGCCAATGAGGCTGTAATGCCTCTTCAGAGGCTTCACCTAAAGAACTTTAGGCTTTTTCAAGATAAAATCTTCACGTTCTCCGATGGCATAAATCTCATATTAGGCGAAAATGGTTCAGGCAAAACAACGGTTTTAGAGTCATTAAATGTACTGTTAACTGGAAATTCTTTCAGGGCAAAGGAAACCAAAGAATGCATTCATTCTGATAAAGAATTTTATAATGTATCCGCAAAAGGCATTATTAAGGGCAAAAACCTTAGTCTCTTTATTGAAAATAGTCATAATAAAAGGCTTTTTTCAAAACGAATGCTTGAAGAACTGCCTGTAAAAAAAGAAGAGCTATATTTTTTGCAAGTTGTCCTCGCTAAAAATCTTAAAATGATAGACGGTGAGCCAGATATTAGAAGGGAATTTTTTAATGATCTTATGTTCCACGTGAAACCTGAGATTAAACAATTGAATAATGCCTATCAAAAAGTACTTAAACAAAGGAATAGATCGTTAAAGAATAAGCTTTCAAGTTCTGAAGTCGCCTTATGGAGTAAGGAGTTGGCAGTATTAGGCTTAAAACTCAGCCTGGAGCAATACAATTTTTTTAAGGTTTTTAAAGAACATACCTTAGAGTCAATGGAAAAAAATATTGCTAATGGCTCTTTTGATTACCTTGATAAATTAAGTTTAACTTTCTCTAAAGGATGGGAGCGTTCAAAAAAATTAGAGGAGTCTTTATTGGAAAGTCTCGATAGAGATATGGCTTTGGGTTACACGTCAAAAGGCCCTCACAGAATGGACTTTACATTTACTGTAGAAAATAAAAAAGCTTCCTCGAATCTTTCCCGAGGTCAAATTAAGATATTGATTTTGTTAGTTTTTTTATCAAGTAAAAGTCTTTTGGAAGACTTAGTAGATACTGAAATTCTTCTTATGATAGATGATCTAGGATCTGAACTAGATTTGAACAATCTCACATCTATAGTAATGAAGATACTTGAATCAGAGAATCAAGTAATTTTAACAGGGATTGAGGGCGAAGAGATGCATAAATCCTTAAAAAAAATGACAAACTTTACACAGATTAATATCTAATTATGTATTAAAATACATATATGCCAACCAAGAAAAAACCTTCCGCATCAAAATCACCTAAAGCAACTACAAAACCACAAAAAAAAGCCCCAAAAAAAACTGAAGCTGAGTCTTATGATTCTTCCAGCATAACAGTTCTGAAGGGATTGGAGGCCGTCAAAAAAAGGCCAGGAATGTATATTGGAGACACCGATGATGGAACGGGTTTGCATCATATGGTTTATGAGATCGTTGATAATTCAATTGACGAGGCACTGGCTGGTCATTGTGATGAAATAACCGTAAAAATATTGTCAGATGATTGTGTCTCTGTCTCGGATAATGGAAGGGGCATTCCAACTGACATGCACGAGGAAGGCATGTCTGCAGCAGAGGTAATCATGACAAAGCTACATGCTGGTGGAAAGTTTGATGATAATTCCTATAAAGTTTCAGGTGGTTTACATGGGGTAGGTGTCTCAGTTGTTAATGCTTTATCTGAAGACTTGAAACTTACTATCTATAGAAATGGCAAAGTACATGAGCAAGAATATGCAGATGGTGCTCCAAAAGGAAAACTAAAGGTAACAGGAAAAACTGATAAAACAGGAACAGAAGTTATGTTCGTGCCATCACCTACTACTTTTTCAGATATTGTTTTTCAGTATGATGTTTTAGAGACAAAACTCAGAGAACTATCCTACCTCAATGCAGGACTTAAAATTATCTTAATTGACGAGAGAAACTCCAAGAAAAAGGAATTTTTTCACAAAGGCGGATTAGCCGAATTTGTATCATTTTTGAATACAAAAAGAACAACAGTCAATTCTGTATTTCATTTCGTGAAAGAAGCATCAGACGGGATAACTATCGAAGTATCCCTTCAGTGGAATGATGGCTACCAAGAAAACATTCAATGTTATACAAATAACATTAAACAAAGAGACGGTGGGACCCACTTAGTAGGATTCAGGACAGCCTTAACAAGGACACTGAATAACTACATGGAAAAGGAGGGTATGAACAAAGAGAAGGTATCTACGTCAGGTGATGATGCCAGAGAGGGTTTGGTTGCAGTCGTCTCTGTTAAAGTCCCTGATCCAAAGTTTTCCTCACAAACTAAAGATAAATTAGTTTCTTCAGAAGTAAGACCAGTAGTTGAGCAAGAAACATATAAAGCCCTAACTGAATATCTATTGGAAAATCCTGCAGAGGCAAAGCTAATTGCTACAAAAATAATAGAAGCGGCAAGAGCTAGAGAAGCTGCCAGAAAAGCAAGAGAACTTACACGACGTAAAGGCGTATTTGAAGGTGGCGGTCTTCCTGGAAAGCTTTCTGATTGCCAAGAAAAAGACCCTGCAAAAAGCGAGATCTATTTGGTTGAGGGAGAATCAGCGGGAGGTTCTGCAAAGCAAGGACGTGATAGACATTTTCAAGCTATTCTTCCATTGAAAGGAAAAATTCTTAATGTAGAAAAAGCAAGACTAGATAAGGTTCTATCGTCAGAAGAAATTATTATTTTGATCTCTGCTCTAGGATGTGGAATAAAAGGAGAAGATTGGCAAGAAGAGAAATTGAGATACCATAGGATAATAATCATGACTGATGCTGATGTAGATGGCTCTCACATCAGGACTTTGATATTAACTTTATTTTATCGCCAAATGCCCGAACTTATCGAAAAAGGCTATATCTATATAGCTCAGCCACCTCTCTATAAACTTAAAAAAGGCAAGCAAGAGACTTACGTCAAGGATGATTCGGAACTAAGAGAACTTCTGGTTGCTGAAATCTTGGACGATGCAAAGCTTGTATTAAACAAGAAAGGAGAATCAATAACAGGCCAAGCGCTTGGTAAATTTATTTCGCAACACGAAAAAATACAAAGCACTCTGCGGGGGTTGACTCATATATATCCTATAGAGTTACTTGAAGGAGTTAAGCATACGACTCAGCTTGAAGGCTTAGATGATAAAAAGGCATTAAAAAAATGGACGTCCAGTATAGAAGAGTACTTAAACAAAAAAGCGGAGCAAGGTTCAGCATGGAAAGTTGAAGTTATTTCTCCAGAAGGATCAGACGAAATGGAGCCCAGAATCTCTTTAATAAAGCACGGCACTGAATCAGACTGGCAGTTGAATAAAAGTTTCTTTAAATCCAAAGCATATAAAGATATTTCAAGTCATGGGGCAGACATGACCGACATGTTCAGTGAAGAAGCTCATTTTGAAATTAATGGTAAGCACATATTTATTGATAACTTTGAACATGCTTTAGAAGAGGTTCTACAAATTTCTGAAAGGTCGTTCACAAAATCAAGATATAAAGGGTTAGGTGAAATGAATGCTGAACAACTATGGGACACCACTATGAACCCTGATATGAGAATTCTTGGTCAAGTCACA
>ERZ802821.895-NODE-895-length-16346-cov-54.0991_pt1 | contig 16346 bp, 21 predicted proteins | sample MGYA00345648_ERZ802821 | MGnify/ENA primary metagenome ERZ802821 (study PRJEB30503, sample SAMEA104212357) | marine metagenome | biome: Westerlies Biome; feature: [SRF] surface water layer (ENVO:00010504) within the epipelagic zone...; material: water... | reverse complement strand
ACCGCAGGCTGTGGGATACGCCAGCGACCTTAACAATCTCAGCCGGTGTCGCGGGAGGTGTTTGCATCAGCTGAAATCCCTTGTATCGCATTGTTTCTTAGGGATTTCTTCGGGTTGCCCGGAGCGGCGTCATCTGCATTCACAATGGGCACCTCATTCGGGTCTCCCATGTCCGCAGAAGTGCTCGAGCAGCCGGTGCTCGGCTCCAGGCGTTTGTCGAATTACTTGGTGGCCGCTGCCGTCAGCATCGGCGGCATCGGTTTTCTCCTGGCCTCCCTCTCCAGCTATCTCGGGCGAGACCTGCTGCCCCTCGGTCATCCCGCGGCGCTGATCTTTGTCCCCCAGGGTCTGGTGATGGGGCTGTACAGCATTGCTGCCGCGTTGCTGGCCACCTACCTCTGGTACGTGATCGCTGTGGACGTCGGCGGCGGCAGCAACCGCTTCGACAAGGCCGCCGGGGTTGTCACCGTCAGCCGTCGCGGCTTTCGCAAGCCGGTTCTGGTGGAGATCCCTCTCAAGGATGTGAAGGCCGTGAAGGTGGAGGTGCGCGATGGCTTCAATGCGCGGCGCCGGGTGGCCTTACGCATCCAGGGCCGGCGTGACATGCCCCTCACCCGTGTTGGTGAGCCGCTGCCCCTGGCGCAGCTGGAGCAGGACGGTGCTGAACTGGCGCGCTTCCTCGGCGTCAACCTCGAAGGTCTTTGAACCCATGCGTCGTTTCGTTCTCTGGTCCCTGCTGTTGCTCTTGCCCCTGATGGTGAGCTGCAGCCCCTCCCCCCGCGCTGAGGTGGCTCGCGGTTGTGCAGATGCGGAAGCCGCCTGCCTGCAAGGGAAGGCCACCGTGTTCATGAGCACCAGTCGTGGTGACATCACAATCGAAGTGGATGGCGATGCCGCACCTCTGACGGCTGGCAACTTCGTTGATCTGGTGCGTCGCGGCACCTACGACGGCACGATGTTTCACCGTGTGGTTCGCGAGCCTGTTCCCTTCGTGGTTCAGGGCGGTGACCCGCAGTCGAGCGATCGTTCCGTTCCCCTCAGCCAGCTGGGAACCGGCAGCTTTGTGGATCCCGCCAACGGTGTGGCCCGAATGATTCCGCTGGAGCTGAGCTTCGACGGTGAGGACGCACCGCGCTACAGCCGCGTCAGCAGCAACCCCAGCGAACTCCAGGATCTGGTGTTGACCCATGAGCGTGGAGCCGTGGCCATGGCCCGCTCCCAGGCGCCTGATTCCGCCAGTGCGCAGTTCTATATCGCCCTGCGTCCACTGCCTGAGCTGGATGGTCGTTATGCCGTCTTCGGTCGGGTGGTGAAAGGGCTGGACTTGGTGGACACGATCGAACAAGGGGATCGCATCCAAACCGCCCGTCTGAGCGACTGAGCTCAGGCCGGGACTCTGTTTTCGCTTGGGGACACCTTGAGCAGCTCGGTGTTCACGCCGGACGCCCGTTCCAGCGCCACCTTGCCGGTGCGGGCGATTTCAAGAATGCCAAACGGCGCCATCAGCCGTTCCAGGGCCACCAGCTTCCCAGGGTCCCCCACCACTTCCAGGGTCAGGGCTTCATCGGCCACATCCACCACCTTGGCCCGGAACACCTGCACAAGGTCAAACACCGCACTGCGGGTTTCTGCGGGGGCTGAGACCTTCAGCAGCATCAGTTCCCGCTCAACGGCGGGTCGCTGGGTCAGGTCGAGCACTTGAAGCACGTTCACCAACTTGTCCAGCTGTTTGGTCATCTGCTGGAGGGTCTGGTCATCCCCCTCCACCACCATCGTGAGACGCGACTGGCGGTCGGCCTCTGCAGGCCCCACGGCCAGGCTGTCGATGTTGAAGCCGCGGCGGGCGAACAGTCCGGCGATCCGACTGAGGGCGCCGGATTCGTCCTCCACCAGCACCGAAAGGGTGTGTTTCATCGCTGCTGGTCGTTCCCGGCCTGTCTCACACTCCCAAGTTACGGTCCAGCCAGGGCAGGACCAAGGCAACGAACTGATCCGGCCGTTCGTCATGGGGACAGTGGCCGCAGGCATCGATCACCTGCAGTTCGGTATCAGGGCGGCAGGCGTGGATCTGTCGGGTCACGCTCAGGGGCACAAACCGATCCTGCTGTCCCCAGATCAACAGCAGTGGACAGTGCAGCTGTTTCAGCAGAGCGGGGGCGGTTGCTCCTCGTGGTCGCAGGGCCATGCCCAGGCTCATCGCCCGCAGGGCTCGGGCAGCTGTGGGACGTCGCGCCGGTCGGGCAATCAGCTGCAGCAGCTCCTGGTCTGATGCGATCGATTGGTGATAAGCACCCTGGAGTCCTGATCTGATCAGGCCTGTGCGGGCGATCAGGGGCACCAGCAGCTCCAGGGGCAGCAGCCTCAGGATCGATCTCAACAGACGCCGCCGCCAGCGGCGTTGCCAGGGTGGTCGCCGTGGCGGGATCGGTTGGATCAGAGCCGGGTCGGGCAGCGGTGCGGCAACCACTGCGCGGATCTGCTCCGGCTTCAGCACAGCGGCCGTCAGGGCCGTGAGGGCCCCCAGGGAATTGCCGATCAGGACGGCGGGCCGCTGCACCACCTGCTCAACAAAGGCGTTCACCTGCTGTCCCCAGACGCGATTGTCCAGGGGAATCGCTGGCTGGTCCGAGGCCCCGAAGCCCAGCAGGTCGAGGCTGAACACGCGCCAGCCCTGGCTGGCCAGGCGCGGAGCGGTGTGGCGCCAGTGGCCGCTGGCAGCTCCGAAACCATGAAGCAGGACGATGGCCGGATCGTTGTCTTGGCCAAGGACCCTCCAGTGGCAGGACCAGCCCCGCCATCGCCAGATGGCCTGGTCACCCCAGTCGGCAGTCTGGTGAGCAGTGGCGGTCAAAGCTCTGGTCGATCCGGGTCCTCACTATCGCGAGGGGGCGGCTGAGCTGCTGCTGGGGGGTGGCTTCTTCCGCCGCGACTCACGGCCGGCCAGGGATGGCTCGGTGCTGCTGGCCTGGCATCAGGCCAGCACAACAACCCGTGAACACCCCCTCCAGTGGCTGGATCTGATGGCGGGATGCGGCATCCGGGGGCTGCGTTGGGGACTGGAGGCAGCTGGGGCTCAATCGATGCCACCGGAGATCGTTGTGAACGATGCCGATGGCGATCGATGGCCCCTGCTGGAGCACAACCTCAAGCCATTGGCAGGGGCCACCTGCAGCAGTGTTCCTGCCGAGACGTTGCTGTGTCAGGCCCAGCTCGAGGGGCGACGGTTTGACCTGATTGATCTGGACGCCTTCGGCCATCCCGGTGCTCTGATCCAGCCAGTCCTGCAGGTCCTCGCCCCGGACGGAATTGTTGTGCTGGCCAGCACCGATGGTCGTTCTCCCACCGGCCATGACCGCCCCGGCGCGATCCGCAGCTTCGGAGCAGCGGCTCGGGCCCATCCCGCCAGCTGGGAGCTAGCCCTGCGTCAACAGCTGGGGTTGCTGGCACGACAGGCCTGGTTGCTCGGCCGCGGACTCCAGCCGTTGATGAGCTTCAGCGATGGCCGCACCTTCCGTCTGGCGGTTCGTCTGAAACGCCTTCTGCAACCAGATGAGGAAGCGACGCTGGGATTGCTGGCCCGCTGCGGGACCTGTGGTGCCCAGCAAAGCCAGCCGCTGTTGCGTCTGCGCAATTGGTCGGCCTGTCACTGCCCACCGGAGCAGGGGCGCTGGGCCATCAGCGGACCGCTCTGGCTGGGTCCGTTGCAGCAGGTCGACCTGCTCGAGGAGCTGATGGCCAGTCCCGTGCCGGTGGCCTCAGCCACGCGGCGGTTGTTGCAGCGGCTCCAGGCCGATCCGGGAGGTTTGGGCCATGTTTGGTCCACCGCCGAGTTGGCACAGCGCTGCGGATCCGGCCCGCCACCACTGCAGCGCCTGGTGGAAGCCCTTCGCACCCAGGGACATCAGGCCTGGCCCAGTGGGGTGATGGCTGGTCAGGTGCGCACCGATGCCGATCTTCCCGAGCTGTTACAGATCTGCTCCAACCTTCGTGGGGAAGGGCCTTTAATGGGTCCTTGAGCAACCACACAACAGCATGGCTTCGGAGATTTTCGGCACGGCCGCCATTTTCTGGGTGCTGATCCCCGTGGGTCTGGCGGGTGGCGCACTGTTGTTGAAGCTGCAGGGGGACTGATCCCCCTTTGTCACCCGAGCCACCTAGGCTCCACGACTTCTAAGCGAGGGCCCCATGCAGGTTCTGGTGTTGGGTGGCACGGGCACCCTTGGACGACAGATTGCCCGCCGTGCCCTTGATGCCGGACACGACGTCCGCTGCATGGTCCGCACCCCTAGAAAGGCGTCGTTTCTGCAGGAATGGGGCTGCGAGCTCACCCGTGGTGACCTGCTCGAGCCAGACAGCCTCGATTACGCCCTGGATGGTGTGGACGCGGTGATCGATGCGTCCACCAGTCGTCCCACCGATCCCCACAGCGTCTACGAGACGGACTGGGACGGAAAGCTCAATCTGCTGCGGGCCTGCGAGCGCGCTGAGGTCAAACGGTTTGTCTTTGTGTCGCTGCTCGGAGCTCACGGACATCGCTCGGTGCCGTTGATGGACATCAAGGCCTGCACCGAGAACCTGTTGGAGTCGTCTGATTTCGACTACACGATTCTGCAGGGTGCTGCCTTCATGCAGGGGGTGATCAGTCAGTTCGCGATCCCCGTGCTGGAGAGTCAGACGGTGTGGGTGAGCGGCAGCCCCACGGCAATTGCGTACATGAACTCCCAGGACATGGCCCGGTTCGCCGTTGCGGCCCTCGAGCGCCAGGAGACCATTCGCGGCACCTATCCGGTCGTGGGTTTGAAGGCATGGAACACCGGCGAGTTGGTGCAGCTGTGTGAGCGCTGCAGCGGCAAGACGGCCCGCGTGTTCCGGGTTCAGCCGGTGTTGATCAAGCTGATGCAGGGCATTGCATCGTTCTTTGAACCGGCCGTGAATGTGGCCGAGCGTCTTGCCTTCGCGGAGGTGACGGGCGGCGGCCAGGCGTTGGATGCACAGATGGAGAACAGCTACGCCGCCTTCGGTCTGGAGCCCTCAGAGACCACCGAGATGGAGAGTTACATCAGCGAGTACTACGACACGATTCTCAAGCGACTTCGCGAGATGGAGGCTGATCTGGACAAGGACGCCAAGAAAAAGCTGCCGTTCTGAGCAACCTTGCTCTCTGTTAGTTCTTTTGTACTGTTAAGGGGTCCGGGCTGGTTCGATGGCAGTTGCTCAGTTGAAGAATTTGCAGCGCCGGCTGCAGTTGCTTTCCGATGAAGCGGAGCAGGGGTTAACTCGCTCTTGTGGTCATGAGTTGTGGAAGAGCGTTGGCCCCGATGCGATCGATGGGCTGGAGGACCCCGCCCGTCGCGCGGAGGCCAACTACTGGTATGGCCAGTGGAACGTTGTGCGGGAGCTTCAGGAGGCCTTCGGCTGATGGCGGAGTCCTGCTGCCCGTCTCCAGAACCACTGGATCAGTCCGACGCCGTGGATGCCCGGTACGGCGCCGCTGCCCTTGAGCGTGAGGCCTGCCTGTGCACGCCGGTGGGTTTTGACCCGGCACTGCTTCAGGTGATTCCGGATGCGGTGGTGGAACGTGACTACGGCTGCGGCGATCCCACCCGCTGGGTCCGTCCGGGTGATCGGGTGCTGGATCTTGGCAGTGGCAGCGGCAAAAATGCCTTCATCTGCTCCCAGGTCGTCGGAGCTGATGGGGCTGTGCTGGGGGTGGACCGCAATCCCGACATGTTGACCCTTTCCCGTCAGGCGGCACCGGTGGTGGCCGAGGCCATCGGTTATGGCAATGTCCGTTTCGTCGAAGGCGCCATTGAGGCGCTGGACGAGCAGGGCGACGGTGCTGAACCGCTGGTGCCGGACGCCAGCATCGACGTGGTTCTCAGCAACTGCGTCCTCAATCTGGTGAATCCCTCGTCCCGTCAGCGGCTCCTGGCCAACATCCGGCGTGTGCTGGCCCCGGGCGGTCGCGTGGCGATCAGCGACATCGTCTGCGATCAACCGGTGCCGATGCATCTCCAGCAAGACCCAGAGTTGTGGAGCGGCTGCATCAGCGGCGCCTGGCAGGAAGACGACTTTCTGAAGGACTTCCGTGCGCTCGGTCTGGAGCAGGTGACGTTCGCCGATCGCAGTGAGCAGCCCTGGCGAACGCTGGAGGGCATTGAATTCCGCGCGGTCACCCTCGTCGGTCAGCTCCCCGGCCAGCCCTCCGTGGTCGGGGCACCCTGCTGCTGAGCAGACGGTTCAGGCGCTCCTGCTCAGCGTTGGTCACCGACCGCCAACGCCCTGCCGGTAGATCGTTCAGATCTAACGCTTTCCCGCCGTCCATCAGGTCGATCCGGCACCGAACGAGCCTCAGGGTTGGAAGCCCCACCGCGGCGGTCATCCGGCGCACCTGGCGGTTGCGCCCTTCCCGCAGGGACAGCTCAAGCCAACTGGTGGGAATCGTGGCGCGTTCCCGAATCGGAGGGTCCCGTTCTGGGAGTAACGGAATGTCCTCGCCCTGCAGCCAGCGCGCCCGTGCCGGCAGGGTTCGCTGGCGTTGGATCTCAATCCCTTCCCGCAGCTGCTGCAACTGCATGTCGACCGGGTGACCTTCCACCTGAACCCAGTAGCTGCGCCAGTGCCCGAAGCGCGGATCGGTGAGCCGTTGCTGCAGGCGACCCTGATCGGTCAGCAGCAGCAACCCCTCGCTGTCGGCATCCAGCCGACCTGCGGCGTAGACGCCAGGAACATTGATGAATTCAGCCAGGCATCGCCAGCGGCTTGCCGCTTCAGGGGTGAACTGACTGAGGACCCCGTAGGGCTTGTTGAACAGCAGGGTGGTCAACCGGCGTTTTCGCGAGCCCTCCACAGGTTGACAACGCCAATGGAGATCAGCAGAAGTCCCAGGTCCATGGTGATCGGAGGCAGCAGCACGGCAGGACAAGCGGGAGCCGCGGAGCCTAGAAGCATTAGGGGCAGAAGCGGGCTCGAGGGCGCCCTTTTAGGATGACCTGACTACTGGAAAGACACCGGCGCATGATCGAAACCTCGGGCGTGATCGAGAAGGAACAGGGAAACGGGTTCTATCTGGTCACCCTTGAGCAGCCAGCCGGTCACCAATGCCTGTGTCGGGCCGCAGGAAAACTCACCAAGTTCCGCATCAAGCTGCTTGCGGGTGACAAGGTGCTGGTGGAGATCAGTCCCTATGACCTGACCCGTGGTCGGATCACCTATCGGGAACGGAATGCTGGCGCCCCCGGTGGACGGCCGGGTGGCAACCGTCCAGGGGGACCGCGTCGTCGTTAGGCCGCCAGCGATTCAATCGCGGCCTTGAATTCGCTGCGTGGCTTGACTCCGCGCCACTGCTTCACCATCTCCTTGTTGTGGAACAGCTGCACGGTCGGGGTTCCGCTGACACCGGCCTGTTCGGCAATGGCCTGATCCGCTTCGATGTCGATCACCACTGCCTGGGCATGCCCATCAAGCTCGTTGATCACACGCTGAAGCTGTGGCTTGAGCACATGGCACGGACCACAGGTGGGTGAGGTGTAAACCACGAGCAGCGGCTTGTCACTGTCGTGATAGAGCTTGCGAAGCGCGAAGCTGCCCTTTTGCCACAGCCCCTGGGGGTCGTAGCTCTCCTCGGTGGTCACGGCCACATTCACCGGTTGTTCCGCTTTGGCCGGCTCCACGGATGCCCTGGGAACGCGGGTCGCCAGGTTGTGGTGGGTGAGCCAGCGCTCTGCAGCCAGAGCCGCCTTGCAGCCGCTGCCGGCGGCGGTGATGCCTTGCCTCCATTCGGCGTCGGCGACGTCACCTGCTGAAAAGACGCCGTCCACTGAGGTTTCCGGGCGTCCTGAGGCTGTCAACAGGTACCCCTTCCCATCCAGATCGATCTGGCCGTTGAGCAGATCGGTGTTGGGGGTGTGTCCGATGGCATAAAACAGGCCTCGCACCGCAAGAGTTCGGGTCTCGGTGGTGACTCGGTCCCGCAGGGTGAGGCTCTCCATCCACGTTCCTCCGGCTACATCATCGATCTCACTGTTCCAGTGCACGGTGATGGCTGGGTTGGCCATCACGCGATCGGCCATGGCAGCGCTGGCTCGGAATTGGTCGGAGCGCACGATCAGATGAACATGGCTGCCGTACTTGGTGAGATAAACAGCTTCTTCGCAGGCGGAATCACCACCACCCACCACGGCAAGTTCTTCATTGCGGAACTGGGGCGTGGCCCCATCGCAGATCGCGCAAGCGCTGATGCCACTGCTCCAGTAGCGATCCTCTGAGGGCAGGCCAAGACGGTTGGCACTGGCTCCTGTGGCGATGACAACGGCATGGGCCTGGATCGTCTGTCCCTCCGCTTCGATGCGGAAGGGACGCTGGCTCAGGTCAATCCGGTCTGCATCGGCCTCGATCAGATGGGTGCCCCAGCGCACGGCCTGGGCTTTCATCAGATCCATCAGATCAGGGCCCAGGATTCCATCGGGGAAACCCGGAAAATTCTCCACGTGGGTGGTGGTCATCAACTGGCCACCTGGAATGCCGCCTCGCTGGAACCCGGTGATCAGAAGGGGCTGCAGGTTCGCCCGTGCGGCATAGATGGCTGCTGTGTAGCCAGCGGGACCTGACCCAACAATGACGAGGTTTTCAATGTGCCCGGAAGCATCAACGGACATTCGCTAAGGCGGAATGACTATGAGTTGAGTCTACGGACGACGGCGTGCGGCTCGAGAGCTGGCCTGGACAGCAACTTCAAAAATGTTCTAAACGAACATTGATGACAGCAATTTAATGAATTCTTCAGATTTCAAGTTGATAATCGCTTGACAATTCGTCGCGCATCATTCCGCGTTTGCTTGGATTGCGGGGAACGGCCAGAACATTGGCTTCAAGCATGGCTTCGTTTTCGCCCATGCAGGTGATCCATTCACGGAATTCTTCCGTCACCGCATAACTGTCTTCATAACGCTCATCCTTGTCCAGGACAGCGATCCGGGTTGAGGCCCAGCATGTGGCAACGCTGACTCGACGTTCCATTGCAGCGTCCATGGTTGCCCCCTAACGAAGAACAGAATGAAGGATCAAGGTCCCCGTTCGGGGCTTGATTTCGCAGAAATTCGCATTTTTCTCTGCAGAAAGATGTCGTCAACGCTGCAAAAAAGACGGCAGTTGCGGCGTTTTCAGGCGGATCATGGCTCCTGCGCCGTCGTTGACCGCCTCCAGCGGCAGGCTGGGACCTCGTCCATGACCAGGGGAATCGCTCAGTAGGACTTGGTCGCTGTCCTGCGAGGTCAGCACGTAGGGCTCGGCGACGGACCAGGAGCGGGCATAGCCCATCAGCAAAGGATCCGCAGGGGCCACCACATACGAAGGGTTGCGGGGAACCGGCTCCTGTTCCGCCAGCTCAGGAGTCATGCGCACGGCTCGGGTGATGCCCTGCAGGAAGCGGCTGCGGGTGACCACCGTCGTCAGATAGGCCACCACCCTGAGGCGGGGGGCATCAAATCCCTCAGCGCACATGTCGATGCTCACCAGCCAATCCGCTCCACCGGCCTGGAAGCCATCAAGCCGCGCCGCGGCCTCTGGGTCCTGGGAGTGGACCAGGTCCACCCTGTCGCCATCGTCCTCCAGCAGGGTGGCGATGGCTGAGGCGTGTTCGATGTCGCGGGCGATCACCAGTCCAGCGGCATTGGGCTGCTGCTGTCGAACCCTGGCGAGTCGTCGCTGGGCCTGAAGAATCACCTGCTGACCGATGCAGCTGCTGTCGGCCAGTCGGATGGCGCGACGCAGATTGCGGGCACGCCAGCTCTCGCGCTGCTCCTGGGAGAGGGGCGACACATCGCGATCGGGGCGGCCCTCCTGGCTGTGCTCCACCCAGCCGTCCTGAAAGTGGAATTCCAGAGGGCGCACATCTCCCGCGGCGATCAGTTCCCGCGGTTCCACGCAGAGATCAGGCTGAATCTGTTCCACCAGTTCGCCGTTCTGGATTGTGCGAATGCGGCGCGCGGCGCAGAAGCCGAGGTTGTCAGCGCGGAACGGTGTCCCCGTCAACCCCAGTCGCAGTCGACACTGTGATGTCTGTTCCTCAAAGGTCTGGCTCCAGGCCGCTGCTCCGGGCTCCTCGGGATCCAAACCGAGGTGGTGGGCTTCATCGGCGATGGCAAGCAGGGTTGATGCGGGCCAGGGGTCGAGCGCTGCCGCAAGCTGCTGGGGCTGTCGACCGGCGGATTGATAGGTCAGCAGCAGGCCATCCGCTTGGTTCAGCGTCTTCTGCTCGCAAGGCCAGCTGACCAGCTCCAGGCCCACCCGTGCGGCGGCCCGTTGCCATTGCTCCAGGATCGACGTGCGGTGGCAGAACACCAGGAAGTGCTGCAGCCGTTGTTCCTGACGCATGCTGCGAAAGGCCAGCAGCGCGCCAAGGGTCTTGCCGGCACCCGGTCCGGCGAAAACAAGGACGTCCTGTTCACCGGTCGCTTTACCATCCAGACGACGACGCAACAGTTGAATCAGCTGGGTTTGCCACTGCCTGGGTTGGATCGCGGACCCGGATCCAGACGGCCCAACGTCAAAGCTGTAAGGAGAGATGGTGTGCAGGGGGAAAGATGAGTCTTTTTAACCATTTCGAACCACGTCGGCATCTCTAGCTTCCGGCCATCAGCGTCTGTTCCGGATCACCAGCCGTCTCCTGCCATGGCCAAGGGCCGCCCATCACCTGAATCTCTCGAGCAGCTGCGCCGGCAGCTCGATCGGTGTTGGCAGGACGACTGTGATATCGACCATCTGATCCTGCGGGCCCGTCAGTTGCGTCGTTGGGGACGCTGGCGGCAGGCCCGCTGTCTGGAACAGGAAGTGTTGCCGATCGTCTGAACTCAGAGCGCTTCGGCGTGGTTGACCACCAGACGCTCCACTTCCATCAGGGCGTCTTCAGCTGCGGTGCGCGCCGCATCGAAATTCCCCTTGGCGGATTCGAGCAGTTGCTGGGCCAGGCGATCCAGCAGTTCCTGGCGCTTCTCCTCAAGCATCGCCACGATTTCCGTTTCCACCAGGGTGCGCACGGCCTGGCTGCGCAGGTCATCTTCAGTGGCTTCAGCGAAGGTGCCCTGCACCAGTTCCTGGATGAACAGACGGTGCACTTCACTGCTGCGCAGGAAGCTTTCGGTCGCATTGATGATGCCGTCCACCAGGGTGCGATCCGGTTCCGACTCGCGCTCGTTGAGCTTGAACTCCCAATCGAGATGACGACGCTGCCATCCCGCAGCGTGCAGGCTCGGCATCACGCTCTGGGAAAAACTATCCACGGAGATCTCATAGATCCGCTCCGCCAGCCGCTCGCACCAGTCGCGTCCGTGTTCCTCAAGGGTGGATTGCATGGTCCGACGTTCCACGGAATGACCGCCGTGGTGGCTGTGGCAGACGCCGTCGGGACACTCGATTGCGCTGAGACCCATGGGGAACACAAGATTCAACTGTCCAATAGCCAGGGTTTTTCAGCCACCCCTGCATTCTTCAGAAAAGTTCCGGGTCATCAGGAGGCGACCTTCTAATCTCAGGCCGGTCGGTGGTTGTCTTCGTCTTGCCCAGACTTCTAATACCGGTGGAGTCGACACCGGGGGAAACCCGGGTCGCGGCGACGCCCGACACGGTGAAGAAATTCCTGTCCTTCGGCTGTGATGTTTCCGTCGAGCGCGGAGCCGGAACGACATCGGGATACCTCGATCAGGCCTATGCCGATCAAGGTGCCCAGTTGATCGACCCCGCTGATGCAGCGGAGTGGTCCCAGGCCGACATCCTTCTCTGCGTGCAACCACCCTCGGCGGCCAGCCTGGCTCGTCTCCGGCAGGGCGCCCTGGTGGTGGGTTTGCTCTCTCCCTATGCCAATGAAGAGTTGACCGCGAGCCTGAAGCGCGGTGCTCTCTCGGCCATGGCTCTTGAGCTGCTGCCTCGCATCAGCCGCGCTCAGTCAGCGGATGTCCTGTCGTCTCAGGCCAACATCGCCGGTTACAAGTCGGTTCTGCTGGCCTCGGCTGCTCTCGACCGCTACTTCCCGATGCTGATGACGGCGGCCGGCACGGTTCAGCCCGCCAAGGTGGTGATCCTGGGAGCCGGGGTGGCGGGCCTTCAGGCCGTTGCCACAGCACGACGGCTGGGAGCTGTTGTTTACGTGAGCGATATCCGCCCAGCTGTGAAGGAGCAGGTGGAATCCTTGGGTGCACGGTTCATTGAGCCACCGGAGCTCGAGGACAAACCTGCGGAATCAGGCGGTTACGCCAAGCAGGCCTCTGATGCCTTCCTGGCAGCGCAGCGCCAGCAGCTGTCCGATCAGCTCGCTGAAGCGGATGTGGCGATCTGCACGGCCCAGGTCCCCGGTCGCCGTGCTCCACGTTTAATCAGTGAGGACATGCTCGACCGCATGCGCCCCGGTGCGGTGGTGGTGGATCTGGCGGTGGCCCAGGGAGGCAACTGCGCTGACACTGTTCCAGGGCAGACCGTCGATCGCAAAGGCGTGAAGTTGATCGGTGGCAACGACCTTCCCTGCACCGTGCCGAACCACGCCAGCGCTCTTTACGCGCGCAACCTGGTGGCACTGCTGGAGCCCACCCTTAAAGATGGAGACCTCAAACTCGACCTCGAGGATGAGTTGATTGCCGGTTGTTTGGTTGCCCAAGACGGCAACATCCTTCGCGGCGATGTCCTGACCCCTGGAGCCAGCTGATGTTCGTTGAATTCCTCTGGGTGCTGCTGCTCGGCAGCCTTCTCGGCCTTGAGCTCATCGGCAAGGTGCCTCCCACCCTGCACACCCCGTTGATGAGCGGTGCCAATGCCATTTCAGGTATCACGGTGCTGGCAGCCCTCACCCTGATCATCAAGGCGGGGGACAACTCGGTGCTGCTCGCGCTGGGTGCCGTGTCACTGGGGTTCGCTCTGTTCAATGTGATCGGTGGCTTCCTGGTCACCGACCGGATGCTGGCCATGTTCAGCCGTAAGCCCGCCCGCAAGGAGAACCGCTGATGTCCGCTTCGCTGATCCTCAAATACGCGATCGAACTGGTTGCGGTTCTGTTGCTGGCCCTTGGTATCAAAGGTCTCTCCAAGGTGCGCTCGGCCCGTGGTGCCAATCAGCTGGCCGCCGTGGCCATGGCCCTGGCGGTGCTCGGCTTGCTGATCAATTACGCCGGCGATGGTGGTATCGCTGCGACGGCCTGGATCTGGATCATCGCCGGCACCCTGGCCGGCGGAATCCTCGGTGCCATCACAGCGCAACGGGTCCCGATGACCTCCATGCCGGAGACCGTCGCTCTGTTCAATGGCTGCGGCGGCATGTCCTCGCTGCTGGTGGCCCTCGGCGTTGCGCTGTTCCCTGAGGCCGGTGGTTCAGATCTGGTGGCGGTGGTGTCGATTGTCGTATCGGTGTTTGTCGGTGCGATCACCTTCACCGGCTCGATCGTGGCCATGGCCAAGCTCCAAGGCTGGTTGTCCACACCCGCCTGGATGCAGAGCCGGCTGCGCCATGCCGTGAACATCGCCCTGGCGGTGCTGTCTCTCGTGGCAGCAGTCAAGTTGATTGCATCCGGTGAGGGTGCCCAGGGTCTGTGGTTGCTGGTGATCGGCTCCGGTCTGCTCGGCATCGGCGTCACGCTGCCGATCGGTGGGGCCGATATGCCGGTGGTGATTTCACTGCTGAACAGTTATTCCGGGGTGGCAGCGGCGGCGGCGGGCTTCGTAGTGGGCAGCCAACTGCTGATCGTGGCGGGAGCCATGGTTGGAGCAGCCGGCTTGATCCTCACCCAGGTGATGTGTGACGGTATGAACCGTTCCCTGGTGTCCGTTCTGTTTGGCGGTGCCCTTGGAGCGACATCCGGAGGCGGTGGTGGCGGTGGTGAGTACACCAACATCACCAGCTGCAGTGCTGAGGAATGTGCGCTCACCCTTGAGGCGGCGGAGCGGGTCATCATTGTTCCGGGCTACGGCCTGGCAGTCGCCCAGGCCCAGCACACCCTGCGGGAGGTGACCCGGGTGCTGGAAAGCGCTGGGATCGATGTGGCCTACGCCATTCATCCTGTGGCTGGCCGGATGCCTGGACACATGAACGTGCTGCTGGCAGAGGCCGATGTGCCCTATGAGCAGCTCAAGGAAATGGATCAGATCAATCCTGAGTTCCCCGCCACCGATGTGGTGCTGGTGCTGGGGGCCAACGATGTGGTCAACCCCCAGGCCAAGAACGATTCCAGTTCCCCGCTTTACGGCATGCCGGTGCTCGACGTTCAAGAGGCCCGCACCGTGTTTGTGGTGAAGCGCGGTATGAGTGCTGGCTACTCCGGCATCAAGAACGACCTGTTTGAACTGGCGAACACGTCGATGGTGTTTGGTGATGCCAAGAAGGTGCTTGGCGATCTGCTGACGGAACTCAAGGATCTCGGACTGGGCAAGAAGTGATGCCACTGGGCGCTGACAACCCCCAGCTGCTGAAGCAGCTGGGGGTTGAGTTGTTTCAGCAGCGCCTTCCCTGGATCGGTGGCGACCTGCAGACCTTGCGGGACACGCTCAGGCCGGTGGACTTGCCGGTTGATCAGGGGGAGCCCGTTCGAATTCCAGTTCCGGCCCTGGCGAGTGGTGCCGCCAAAGCTGGGGAGCTGCTGGCTTATCTGGATCGTCCTCGTTTGAGCGTTGATGCTGCCGCAGCACAAGCGCCGAAAGCGTTGGTGGTGGTGTTGCACGGTCTGGGGGGCTCCAGCCGCCGGGAAGGTCTGCGCCGGTTGACCCTCAGCCTGCAAGGGGCCGGATTTGCTGTGTTGCGGTTGAATCTGCGCGGCGCTGACCCGGGTCGGCACTTGGCCGGTGGCACCTACGCCGCTGCCTGCAACAGCGATCTGTTGCCCGTCCTCAAGCGGGCTCGCCAAATTGCCGCGTCGTTGGCGCTGGAGGCTGGTCTGCCTCAGCCGTTACCTCTCCTGGGTGCCGGGATCTCTCTGGGGGGAACGATGTTGCTGAATGCCTGTCTGGATCAAAGCGGGGCCCTGGATGCGCTGTTTTGTGCCAGCAGTCCCCTGGACCTGGCCGCCTGCAGTGCATCGATCGAACGGCCGCGCAATCGGATTTACCAACGCTGGCTCCTGCAGCGACTGGTTCGTCAGACCCTTGCTGATCCCTTCGGCGTGAACGCGGCTGAGGAACAACAGCTTCAGGATCATCCACCACGGTCGATTCGTGCCTTTGATGCAGCGGTCACAGCGCCACGCTGGGGCTTTGCATCGGTGGAGGATTACTACGAGGGTGCGTCTCCTCTGCCGCGCTTGTTGTCGTCGTGGCAGGTCTTACCGCCGACGTTGTTGCTGCAAGCCCTTGATGATCCCTGGGTCCCAGCGACGTCAGCTGTACAGCTGCAATCGTCGTTGGCTGACCATCAGTCCTCTGACTCAGATCAACATCTGAAGGTTGTGCTGACAGACCGTGGCGGTCACAATGGTTTTCATGGCCCGGGTGACACGCTCAACAACGGTTGCTGGTCTGATCGATTGGCGTGTGCCTGGTTCAACAATGTCTGAACCAGGCACTCTTGAACACGAATGTTCAGTGGAGTTGTTTAGTAATAGAAGGCTCGATCCGAGGGATTTTGATAAACAGCACCACCGCAGGCTGTAGCGACACGCCACAGGGCACGGTGAATTGGTGTTGAGTCGTAGCGCACAAGATCTGGAAAGCGCTGCCTCAATAGGGCTGTTCCCCTCCAGGCGTTGTAGTGAGGAATGGCAGAATTAATGTGATGGCAAACGTGGGTTGAACCAATGCCGTGGTGTAAAAAGTTCAGAACAGGACCGTAGGGACGATCAACGGTTTGAAGTGCACCTTTAGCCCAATCCCATGTTTCATTCGAGAAATGAGGGATGTTGCGGTCTGTATGTTGAAGCCAGGTGTAAGTGGTGAGCCAGATATTGATCACGATGTAGGGCAATCCATACAGGCAGGCAATACGAGCGAACGAGAAGTGAATGGAAGCCCCAATCAGAAGGGTGATCATTGCGATCAAACCGAGGTTCGAACGCACCATGTATTTGCGGAACGAACTAGGGAATAGGGCACGTTTGCCGTTTCTGAATGGTGCATCGTTCCAGAAGTGTGAGGTGGGGAAGCCATAATCTTCTCCACCCGTGGCACCAAGGAACAAATACAGCTGCCAGCCAATGATCAGATGGTTGAACAGGGAAATCAGGCCAAACAGTCTTGTGTTGAGCTTTCGTTTCAGCTTTTCTGTTGCTTGGCCTTGAGGAGAGCTTTCACGGGGTGGAACATGGGTTTCACCCCCTTCAAGATGATTGCAATGGGCGTGGTGAACGGCATGGCTACGAGCCCAGCTGTAATAGGGAACCA
>ERZ802821.893-NODE-893-length-16363-cov-54.8794_pt1 | contig 16363 bp, 10 predicted proteins | sample MGYA00345648_ERZ802821 | MGnify/ENA primary metagenome ERZ802821 (study PRJEB30503, sample SAMEA104212357) | marine metagenome | biome: Westerlies Biome; feature: [SRF] surface water layer (ENVO:00010504) within the epipelagic zone...; material: water... | reverse complement strand
GGCGGCCGTCCGGGTATGATTTCAGCCGCAACCGGTGCTATGGCTTTGCTGATGGTTACCTTGGTAAAAGACCACGGTTTGCAGTACTTGTTTGCGGCGACCGTATTGACGGGAGTACTGCAAATTATCGCCGGCTGGGTGCGCTTGGGGGAACTCATGCGATTCGTGTCGCGGTCAGTGGTCACGGGCTTCGTCAACGCGCTGGCGATCCTCATTTTCATGGCGCAACTGCCAGAGCTGACCAATGTTACTTGGGAGGTCTATGCGATGACGGCGGCGGGACTTGCCATCATCTATGGCTTGCCGCGCCTGACAACAGTGGTGCCCTCACCATTGGTTACGATAGTGGTATTGACGATCATTGCAATTCTCCTAGATCTCGATATTCGCACGGTCGGTGATATGGGCGACCTACCCGATAGTCTGCCTCACTTTTTTATGCCAGATGTACCCATTACCTGGGAGACACTACAAATCATATTTCCCTATTCGGCCACCCTAATGGTTGTCGGTTTGCTGGAATCGCTTATGACCGCAACGATCGTTGATGACCTCACCGATACGATGAGTAATAAAAACCGCGAATGTGTCGGCCAGGGTGTGGCTAACGTCGCGACTGGATTCATGGGTGGTATGGCAGGATGTGCCATGATTGGGCAGTCGGTAATCAACGTAAAGTCAGGCGGGCGTGGTCGTCTGTCTACCTTGGTGGCCGGGCTCTTACTGCTCATCATGGTAGTTTTTGCAGGCGATTGGGTTAGTCAAATTCCCATGGCGGCGCTGGTGGCGGTCATGATCATGGTATCAATCGGCACCTTTAACTGGGAGTCGGTACGCAACTTAAAAACACATCCAAAGAGTTCCAGTATGGTTATGGTATCGACGGTAGCAGTCACGGTGGCGACACACGATCTCGCGCAAGGGGTGCTGACCGGCGTCTTATTATCCGGTTTCTTTTTTGCACACAAAGTGGGTCGAATATTAAGTGTCACATCGGCGGCCTGTGACGAGGGTCGTGCGAGGCGATATACGGTTTATGGACAAGTATTTTTTGCCAGTGCCGATCGCTTTACCAAGGTGTTTGATTACCAAGAAGTCATCGACAAAGTGTACATCGATGTCAGTCGAGCTCACTTTTGGGATATCACTGCCGTCAGTGCACTGGACAAGATCATCATGAAATTTGGGCGCGACGGAACCGATGTCGAAGTGATCGGTCTTAATGAGGCTAGTGCCACATTGGTTGATAAGTTTGCCATCCACGACAAAGACGGAGCAGCGGACTTGCTCCTTGACCACTAGGAGACTGGCATGCGTCAACCCTCGAAAGTACTCGCATGTGTCGATCAATCTGACTACGCCTCGCACGTTACGGACTATGCGGCGTGGGCAGCGTGTCGGCTAAAGGCCCCTCTGGAGCTTTTGCATGTGATTGATCGCCATCCCGAAGTCGCTGCCGATATTGATCGGAGCGGTGCTTTGGGGGTGGATGCGCAGGAGAGTTTGCTGGAGCGCTTGTCACAGGAGGAGGGCGAACGCAGTAAAGTCATTCGTGAGCAAGGACGGGTTTTTCTAAATGCGCTAAAAGCACGATGTGATGACCAAGATGAGTTGCGGACCGATACGCGACAGCGTTATGGACAGTTGCTTAGCACGCTCAAAGAGCAGGAGTCCTCTGTGGCTCTGTACGTATTGGGTCGACGCGGGCAATCTGCCTCTCACACCAAGCGGGATTTGGGCCGGCATGTTGAGGCCATATGTCGTCAGATACGGCGTCCTATTATGACCGTCACTGATGACTTTAAGGCCCCTAAAAGTATTTTGGTGGCGTATGACGGCGGTCGAATGACCCGCCGGGGTATTGAGTTACTGGCGTCCAATCCAGCCATGCGAGACCTATCAGTTCACGTCATTATGTCGGGAAAGCCCACTGCCGATTCGAATCGTCATCTCGAGTGGGCGCAGCAGCGATTGTTGGGTGCCGGTTTTACTGTCGATTCAGCCTTTGTGCCCGGGGATCCAGAGCAGGCCGTAACACGAGCCATCACAGAACGTGAGGCGGATCTCCTGATTATGGGGGCCTACAGTCACTCACCTTGGCGTAGCTTGGTATTAGGCAGTCGCACCAATGATTTATTGAGAGCGTCACAAGTTCCGACTATTACACTTCATCTGTAAGTGAGTCGCCCCATGGCAACCGCAGAGAGGGTTCGACAACTTAGTGATCCCGGAGAATCGCAGACCTATGGGAAGGTGGTAGGCTAGACTTCTCAATCGCATTTTGATCTAAACCTGCGCGACTTTTTGTCTGGTGATACGCGTGATATAACGTTTGACTGTCGGTTGGAGGTCATCATGCGTGCGATTATCCCTTTTTTAATAATCTGTTTGAGTTGGCCATTATGGGCTAGCGAGGCCGAGGTCACGGCTGCCAAGAGTACAGATGAAAATACGCGTTCCATTGCCGAGCGCAGCGAATTACTGCCAGGATTTATGCCGCTTTATTGGGATGCCCAAGCGGGGCGGCTCTATGCTGATATTCACGGTTTAACTGAGCCGATGATTTACTACAACGGCCTCTCTCAGGGGGTTGGCTCCAATGATCTCGGGTTGGACAGGGGACGTCTGGCTGATACCTACCTGGTAGTCTTTGATCGGGTAGGGCCAAAGGTTTTCTTGACTGCACTGAATACGCACTACGTAGCGCGATCTGATAACCCCGCTGAGCGTCGTGCAGTAGAGGAAGCCTTTGCACAATCTATTATCTGGGGCTTTGAGGTGGCTGAGTCCACCGACGATACGATGCTCATCGATCTAACAGAGTTTGCGCTGAGTGATGCCACAGATTTGGCTCGGCAACTGCTAGCCCGGGGTGAGGGGACTTACACCATAGACGAATCGCGGTCAGCTATTCATAAAGCTAGAACAAAGTCTTTTCCCGATAATACCGAAATCGATGCGAGGCTGACCTACGCGGGGGCACCCAAAGGGCCTATTTTGCACACTGTTACGCCCGATGCGAGTGCGGTGACCGTCCATGGTCACCACTCGTTTGTGCGTCTGCCGGATGAGGGTTATGAGCCACTTCCATTCGATCCTCGAGCCGGGTATATCGACAGTGGCGAGGATAGCTTGGTTTATGACTATGCCAGTCCTATTGATGCGCCCATCAAGTCTGCCTACGCGCGTCGGCATCGCTTGGAGAAACGTGATCCCAGTGCGGCGGTTAGCGAGGCGGTTGAGCCCATCGTCTATTGGGTAGATTCGGGGGCACCAGAGCCTGTCAAAACGGCGCTAATTGAGGGTGCGCAGTGGTGGAATCAAGCGTTTGAAGCCGCGGGTTATAAAGACGCCTTTCAGGTTAAGGTGCTTCCTGACGATGTGGATCCAATGGACGTTCGCTACAACGTGATCCAGTGGGTACACCGCTCTACGCGCGGTTGGTCTTATGGTTCAAGTGTGCGTGACCCGCGGACACAAGAAATCATAAAAGGTCACGTGACCCTTGGGTCGCTGCGGGTCCGACAAGACTATTTAATTGCCGAAGGACTGTTAGCACCCTATAACGAGGGCCGGGAGGATGTCAGCATGCTCAGTGAGTTTGCGCTCTCGCGGATACGCCAACTTTCTGCACACGAGGTGGGCCACACACTGGGTATCGCACACAATTTTGCCGCGAGTTCGGACGATCGAGCATCGGTGATGGACTATCCTCATCCAATGGTGACCCTTGATGCACAGGGCGAGGTTGTTGTTGATAATGCCTATGCCGTCGGGATTGGCGAATGGGACAAGCGCGCTATTATCTGGGGATATCAAGACTTTCCCGAGGGCGTTGTCGAAGCCGAAGCGAGATCACGCATCATCGAGAAAACACTCGCCTCCGGTTTGCGCTATGTAGCCGACGAGCATGCGCGGATTGGCAATCGTGCATCGGCTGGTCCTGCGCACCCCGCTGGAAGTTTATGGGACAGCGGCGCGGATCCAGTTGCCGAGTTAAATCGTCTTATGACCCTGCGTGCGGTTGTACTGGGCCGATTTTCGGACAGCGCCATTCAAAATGGACGCGCGATGGCGACGCTAGAGGATGTCTTGGTGCCGGCCTACTTGATGCATCGGTATCAGGTTGAGGCGGCTGCAACGGTCCTGGGTGGCCAAACATTTACGTACGCGATGCGCGGTGATGGGCAGGCCGTAATGAGCCGGGTTTCGGCTGATGAGCAACGAGCAGCGCTTTCTGCCATGCTAGCGACGCTTGATGCCAAGGCTCTCCGGTTGTCTGACGACATCGTGTCTCTGATCCCGCCGCGGCCACCGCAATCTGGTGTGAGTCGCGAACTATTCCCTCGTCATACGGGGTACGTTTTTGATCCGATGGCGGCCGCCGGTACAGCGGCTAAAATAACGCTTACACAATTGCTCGATTACAAGCGCGCTGCGCGAATGAATAATCAGCAATTGGCTGATTTGGACCTCCCCGGCTTTGCCGATGTCCTATCTATCGTTATCAACGATCTATGGCCCTCTTCACGTGATTCGAGCTTGATCACGATTGAGCGAATGGTACAGGTGATGCTGGTTGATCAGCTGGTATCACTGCTAGGGAATGTGGCGGCGGCACCTCAAGTTCGCGCCGATGCCCTCGATGCGCTGGTCAAGATCCAAAAGCGCGCTGAAAAGACGCGTGACCGTACTCTGCCTGGTGCTGCACACATGCGCTTTATTGCACGCCAGATCTCCGCGCACCTTGATGCATCTGATGTTTTTCAGCGAGGCGACTTGACGGTTCCACCCGGATCGCCAATCTGACTTGAATAGCGCTGTCGTGTGACCTGATGAGCACCTTTGGCGATGCTTTTAGCGATGCTTGCATCGAAGCCTTCCGGTGAAATTATGGCCTTATCGCACCGGTCAGTGCATTGCGTTTACGCCGTCACTCGTTGGCCTGTGGCGGATATTGCTCACGCAGTACTCTTTTTAAAATCTTACCGCTGGGGTTTCGAGGGATTAGGTCGGTAAACTCGACCGCTTTAGGTCGCTTAAATCGTGCGAGCTTGTCGTCGCAAAACGCGAGGATGTCGTCGCTTGTAAGTCCTTGGTCACTTTTTACGACGACTGCGAGAGGAGACTCTCCCCATTTGTCGCTTTTCTGTCCGATGACCCCGGCTTCACTGATACCGGGGTGACTTTGTAAAACACCCTCAATTTCCGCGGGATAGACGTTTTCACCACCGGAAATGATCATGTCCTTAATGCGATCTTGGATCGCGAAAAATCCTTCATCATCCATGACACCCACATCACCTGTCCGCAACCACCCATTAACGAGCGTCTCCTTTGTGGCGTCAGGTCGATTCCAATATTCCCGCATGATGTGTTTTCCACGGACCATCATCTCGCCGGCCTCGCCAACAGGTAGTGAATTACCTTTATCGTCCGCGACCATAACATCCGTGAAGAAGAAGGGTTTGCCGCAGGATTCTGGCTTTCTAACCGCATTTACGGTGTCCATCAAGCAGGCGGGTCCGCAGGTCTCGGTCAGTCCGTAGACCTGAGCAATATCAATGCCCATTTGTTGGAATTGCTGCGTGAGTGCAACTGGAACGGGCGCCGCACCGGTCATAAACCATCGCAGGCTTGACCAGTCGTACCGTTCAAAATTGGGCACCTGGACCATAAAATTAAGCATGGCGGGGACCATCAGACCGCTGGTGATCTTTTCACGCTCAACGCACTCCCAAGCGGCTACCGGATCGAAGCTCCGCATGACGAATGTTGTAGCGCCGTGGTAGGCGTTTATGGTCAGGGGTGTGAGGGCGCCAACGTGGAACATAGGTAGGCAAGCGATATAACGCTCGTCGTCACGGTAGTCCGCAGTGGCGTGAATAGTAAAGACCCCCCACATGGCCGAGGTATGGGTGTGCACCACACCCTTGGGTAAACCAGTCGTACCCGAGGTGTACATGATGTACAACATGTCATCATCTTCAGCGCCACAGTTGGGCTCGGCACTGCTCGCGCTCAGGCGATAGCTGTCATAGGACGTTGCAAAAGGCTGGCAAGCGCTGCCTGCACCGCCCACCACATGAATCCACTGACCAATATTTGTCTTATCGCCACGATGGTGAAGCTCACTCACGGTCTCTGCGAACTCATTGTCAAAAATGAGTGTTTGCACGCCAGCATCTTTCAATATGAATTCAAGTTCGTCAGCTACGAGCCGCCAGTTGAGTGGCACCACAACACCGCCTATCTTGGCTACGGCAAAAAAAGACTCCATGAACTCGACCGAATTCATGAGCAGTAGGCCAACCCGATCACCCTTTTTTAAGCCATCAGCTTTGAGCGCGTTGGCAACTTGGTTGGCTCGGTCATTCAGGTCCCGAAATGAGTAGCGCCGACTGCCGTCACTCTCAACATATGCCTCTCGGTCGGGGTTTAAGTGCGCGCGCTTGGTGAGCAACAGGCCTATGTTAGTTTTCATTGGAGTGCCTCGCTTGGTCAATCTTGGAGCCCCAGTATTTTTTTTGTTGGGAAGCTCTTTGCAGGCAAAACTTTGGTCCGATTTGAAGAAAAATACAAGTTAGGACGCCGGCTTTATGGTGAAAAGCGCGTTTTGCTTCCCACATCGTAAAAAGCAATGAGTCAAACATCAGGAAAACACAGACGTGAGTAACGTCAAAAGTTATCACTTTGTCGAACAACACCTACTTCTCGCCATCTGAATATGGTAAAAAGCGCGCGCAACGCAAGCGGTGATCAAGACGAATTGATATTCCTCTTCGTAAACAGCAGATTTTGGCGTCGTTACGGTGTGGGCAGTTCGCACGCTCTGATGACACGGCAGAGCGGCAATTGTGGCCGTTGCCATTCGACTTAACGAAAATGACTGGAAGAAAGAACAATGTCCGCAGACTTATCTTTGTACCGTAATATCGGTATTTTCGCCCACGTAGACGCGGGGAAAACCACGACGACAGAGCGAATCTTGAAGCTCACTGGAAAGATCCACAAGACCGGTGAAGTGCACGATGGCGCCGCCACCACCGATTTCATGGAGCAAGAGCAGGAGCGTGGTATCACCATTCAGTCTGCGGCTACTACCTGCTTCTGGAAAGACCACCGAATGAACATCATTGATACGCCCGGACACGTGGATTTCACGGTTGAGGTATATCGCTCGTTGAAAGTCCTTGATGGCGGCGTGGGTGTTTTCTGCGGTTCGGGCGGCGTGGAGCCACAGTCAGAGACCAACTGGCGCTACGCCAACGAGTCTGAGGTCGCCCGCCTCATTTTTGTCAACAAACTCGATCGTTTGGGCGCTGATTTTTACCGCGTGGTCGATCAGGTGCGAAACGTTCTTGCTGCAAATCCATTGGTAATGACACTGCCGATCGGTCGTGAAGATGACTTTGTGGGTGTCGTCGACGTACTGACCAAGAAAGCCTATATCTGGGACGATTCTGGGTTGCCAGAAAATTACGAAGTCGTCGATGTGCCAGCAGACATGGTGGACGATGTTGAGACCTATCACGAGCAGCTAATCGAAGCGGCTGTTGAGATGGATGACGATCTTATGATGTCTTACATGGAAGGTGAGATGCCTTCTATCGAGGATATTAAGCGGTGTATTCGCGACGGTACGCGGACAATGCACTTTTTCCCTACATACTGCGGAAGTGCGTTCAAGAATAAAGGCATTCAGCTGGTTCTCGACGCCGTCGTTGATTACCTGCCGAGCCCCACTGAGGTCGATCCGCAGCCGCTAACTGACGAAGAAGGTGAGCCCACAGGTGAGGTTGCCGTGGTCGATGTTAATGAGCCGCTTCGCGCACTTGCCTTCAAGATCATGGATGACCGCTTTGGTGCACTGACATTTGTTCGCGTCTACTCCGGCACAATGAAAAAAGGCGACACCATCCTCAATTCAGCAACCGGCAAAACCGAGCGTATTGGACGAATGGTTGAGATGCATGCTGATGATCGAACAGAAATCGATACGGCGCGAGCTGGAGATATCTTCGCTTGTATCGGCATGAAAAATGTTCAAACGGGCCACACGCTGTGCTCAGTTGATAAGCCATGTACCTTGGAAGCAATGGTGTTCCCCGATCCCGTTATATCAATTGCCGTCGCACCAAAAGACAAGGGTGGCTCTGAGAAGATGGGCATCGCTATCGGTAAAATGATTGCTGAGGATCCGTCTTTCCGGGTTGAGACCGACGAAGATTCGGGCGAAACCATCCTCAAGGGAATGGGCGAGCTTCACCTTGATATTAAGATCGATATTCTACGTCGTACTTACGGTGTTGATTTGGAGGTTGGTCAGCCTCAGGTGGCTTATCGTGAGACGATTACGCAGGCACTTGAAGATAGCTACACCCACAAGAAGCAGTCCGGTGGTTCAGGCCAGTTTGGTAAGATTGACTATCGAATTACTCCTGGACAGCCCGGAGACGGCTTTACCTTCAAATCATCTGTTGTCGGCGGTAACGTACCAAAAGAGTTCTTCCCGGCGATCGAAAAGGGCTTTGCGGTCATGATGCAAGAGGGGCCACTTGCGGGCTTCCCAGTACTCGATGTTGCTGTCGAACTTTATGATGGTGGCTTCCACGCGGTTGACTCATCTGCCATCGCGTTCGAGCTGGCAGCAAAAGGTGCATTCCGTCAGAGTATGCCGAAGGCATCTCCTCAGCTGATCGAGCCCGTAATGAAGGTTGATGTATTTACGCCTGATGATCATGTCGGTGACGTCATTGGTGACCTGAACCGTCGACGCGGTATGATCAAGGATCAAGAAGCCGGTACGACAGGAGTGCGCGTCAAGGCAGATGTTCCTCTCGCTGAGATGTTTGGATACATCGGGTCATTGCGCACAATGACGTCGGGTCGTGGTCAGTTCTCGATGGAGTTTTCGCACTATCTTCCCTGTCCCTCCAGTGTCGCTGCAACCGTCATTGAAGAGGCAAAAGAGCGAAAAGCCGCCAAGTCTAAATAAGCGATTTTGTTAGATAACAGCCCCGCCTAGTAGCGGGGTTTTTTTTGCCTGGTACTTTACATCTGTCGGGTAGACCGAGAGAGTAGGGGCCGAACGCAATAATAAGTCAGTTGGAGATTCACTATGTTTTCAAAGTACGGGCCAATGGTGGTTGGTATCCCACTGTTAGCACTTGGGTTTTTGTGGGTGGTTAGTCCCATCAATGCGGCAGGCAGCTTGAGCAGTGAGCTGCTAACAGGGCCCGCACTAACGACGCAAATTGGCGATAGCGCCGCCTTCTTTCTCGGCAGCGGATTTTTATTGTTCGTGGGTGGGCTCAAGCGCGACGCCACTATGATTTTGATAGGTGGATCGCTTGTTGGGATCGTTGCACCAATAAGAATAATTGCTGCAGTGGCGCACGGAGGAGACATGACTTTGGAGCCGATTGTGGTAGAGATAATCACCTTCTTGGTCGCGATTATGGCAGCGCGTCAGATCGAGGGCGCGTCGCGAGATACGGCCCATGGTTAAATTGTTGGCGGGTGTACTGCTGTGGTCATTGGCACACTTATTCAAACGGCTTGCACCCACGTTCAGGCAAGGTATGGGCGATACTGGCAAACTCGTTGTGACGCTTGCGCTTTTTGGCAGTCTTGTTCTCATGGTCTCGGGTTACCAAGACGCCTCGGGGCCAGTTTGGTGGGTGCGTCAGCCGTCATCGCTATTAATCAGCAACGTTCTCATGCTGCTGGCCGTTTACTTGATGGTTGTATCCGCACTGAAAACAAGTGCAACCAGGGTAATACGTCACCCTCAATTGTCTGCGGTAAAGGCGTGGAGCCTTGGCCATCTTCTGGTTAATGGCGACTTACCATCGCTTGTCTTATTCGGTGGACTCCTGATGTGGGCGCTTCTCAGTGTCCTTATTATTAACCGTCAGGATGGTGAGACCAAACTGGCTGCCACTAATCCATCGTGGTTGCGAGAGGTCATAGCTATCCTTGCGACCTTTGGTGCTTACATCCTGATTGGTCTTGTTCATGGATATCTCGGTTACCCGGTATTCAACTGACCATGCAATACATGCTCGGAACTGCCGATATTGCGCAATCGCTAGACAAGCTCGCTGAGGAGCACGAGCGCATTGCGTTGGCTATTGCGGCGGTAGGCTATCCACAAGAGCGACGCCGAGAACACTCCTTTGCTACGTTGGCTCGAATTGTTGTAGGGCAGCAGGTTAGTGTCGCCGCCGCGACCTCTATCAGTAGGCGGTTATTGGAGCAGCTCGGAGGGGACTTGAGTGCCCAAGCCGTATTGTCTTGCAATGAAGACACGCTGCGAAGTGCCGGGCTCTCTCGGCAAAAGGTGACGTATCTTCTGTCATTGGCGGCCGCCGAGATGTCAGGCCAGCTGTCTCTCGAGTCACTACCGAACTTGTCAGACGATGCGGTTCTTGACGTTATAACGGCTATAAAAGGCTTTGGGGACTGGTCCGCGCAGATGTATTTGATGTTCTCCCTAGGTCGACCCAATGTTTGGCCTATAGGCGATTTGGCGGTGCGAGAGGGTTTCAAGCGGATTCACGGACTTCAAGACAGACCTACTGCTGCCCAGCTCAGGTCGCTGGGTGACCCTTATCGGCCCCATCGAAGTGCCCTTGCCATGTTGTGTTGGCAATATTGCAATGCAGAACCGCTATGACGATATTCTCTGAGTCCGATAGTCGATTTATGGCATTGGCAGTCGAGGAGGCAGGGCGGGCAGCATCGCTGGGCGAAGTCCCGGTGGGAGCCGTTGTGGTTCGAGATGGGCAGGTACTCGCACTGGAGTGCAATCGCCAAATTACGCTCAATGATCCGTCTGCCCACGCAGAGATGTTGGCATTGAGAAAGGCTGCGCAGATGCTGGGAAACTATCGACTCCCGGAGTGCGAATTATTTGTCACGTTAGAGCCCTGCACTATGTGCTGTGGTGCACTGATCCATGCGCGCGTGAAGCGATTGGTGTTTGCGACGACTGAGCCGAAGGCCGGCGCTGTCATAAGTACCATTCGCGCCTTGGATAATCCGTCGTTAAATCACAGTGTTCTGTGGCAGCAGGGCCTCATGGCCAGCGACAGTGCGCAACTCTTGCGTGAGTTTTTTAAGACAAGGCGAGCCTCAAAGACTGAGCGGCGTCCATCGCAATAAAGCATTCGCTGTCGATGTTAACGCTGTCAGATCTATTGGCGGCGCAACACCGTTATTGGGAATGTCTTGCAATTGCAGCGTTGCAAAGTAGTGGCGAATATTATCGACGTAGGTAACCGCCTCCTCGCCACGAGCGAACCCATGTCGGAGCTGTGGGTAAATAGCCGGATCTTGCAGGGCGGGTAAATGCTGTCGAACATCTTGCCAAAGATGCGGGTCACCGCCGTTGCCCTCAGTGAGCCGCCGCGCCTCCTCAAGGTGGGCCATTCCGACATTATAGGCGGCTAATGCCATCCATGTACGATCGGGATCATCGATGTCATTGGGAAGTCGCCGAAGCAGACTCCGTAAAAACCGTGCGCCACCATGCAGGCTTTGCTCAGCGTCAAGACGATCTGTCACGCCCATCTCCGTTGCGGTCGGACGCGTCAGCATCATCATGCCACGCACGCCCGTAGGCGACTTGGCTGCGGGGTTCCAGTGCGATTCCTGATAACTGATAGCTGCTAAGAGGCGCCAATCGAGTCGAAACTCATGTGCGACTTTTTCGATTAACGGTTGCCACTTGGGTAACTTCGTCCTCACAGCACGTTGGAAGGTAAACGATTCTATGCGAGAGGCATAAGCGACATTACCAAAATACGCTTGCTCCGCTCGCTTTAACGTACCGTCGCTCTTTGCAGCGCTCAGAAAGTCATTGGCCTTTTCTCGCCACTCGCCAGCTCGGGGATCGCTGCCGAGATACCAAACAGTGTTGAGTGTCGTTTGAAGCTCAAAGGCCTTGGCAACTCGTGGGTATAGGCGTTGCTGCATTGAAAACTCGCCTGAGTCCAGCAGTGCGACGTCTGCCTCGCCACGATTAATTGCGCTCAAAACGGCGCTTGATTCGGCGGTTTCCAACACACGCCAGCGTACCGCTGGATTCAACTCTCTCAGTAGATTTAGTCTGATGGCGTGCTGACTGCCCTGCATAATCACGATATCAAGATCGGTCAGATCCTCTATCGAGCGCGGCTTGTATTGCCCCGCTTTATAAACAACGACTGGTTGCTGATCCAGGTATGATTGGGTGGACTCAAACAGTTGATCTCGCTCAGTGGATTGCGTCAAACCGGCTGCAGCGACATGAGCCTCGCCGCGCTGAAGGGTCTCAAACACTTCTTCCAGCGTGAACGCAACTTTGACTCGAAGGCTCATATCCTCGGCTTTAGCAAAGGCGCGAACGAGTTCGTAATCGAAACCAGCTGGCTCGTCTGCTCCTAAGTAATAGGTTGTCGGACCATTACGCGTCACCACAACCAGCTCATTACCCGGCTCGAGGTTGTCCAATACTGACAAGTCGCCGCAGCTTGATAGGCTCACGAGCCCTAGAATAAAAAGTCGCCTCATGCGTCGAGTGTAGCTCAGATATTTGCTGTGAACATTCACCCAACGACGTTGGCGCTGTATGATACTCGCTTCATCGATTAGGACCTGCACATGCTTCTTTTGCCCGGATCCGATGCGCTATCAGCGCCTCGTTTTGACAGGTTATCTGCGCAGATAGCCAATCTCGATGCCTCATTGATGCTTAAGCGCGCTTTTTATGTCTACGCGATAGATGCGGCGGGTGAGGTAGATAGCGCCGCATTGGCGGCGCTATTACAGCCAGGGACCAGTGCTAAGCCATCAGGCGGCGAACTTGATGAGCAGGAGATTGTTATTGTTGCGCCGCGGTTTGGCACCATTTCTCCTTGGTCGAGTAAAGCAACCGACATAGCACTGAACTGCGATCTCGGCGCCGTTAAGCGCATCGAACGCGCTGTGGTCTATGTTGTGTCGGGGCTGTCAGCATCCGAGTACGGGTCTGATGTGGCGGCATTCCTTCACGATAGGATGGTGGAGACGGTATTGGGGTCCCTCGATCAGCTAGAGGGCCTGTTTACTGATATTCATCCGCGACCACTCGCGACCATACCTGTCATAGCCGAGGGACGTAGCGCCCTTGAGATGGCCAATGACTCTTTAGGGCTAGCACTTGCGGCAGATGAAATCGACTACCTCGCAGATGCCTTCAACGCCTTGAATCGCGATCCATCGGACACTGAGTTGATGATGTTTGCTCAGGCAAACTCAGAGCACTGCAGGCATAAAATCTTCAATGCGTCTTGGACAATTGATGATGTAGATCAAACGTGGTCACTGTTCGGCATGATCAAAAATACCTATCAACAAGGTGGTGACAACGTACTCTCCGCCTACGCGGATAATGCCGCGGTGATGGCGGGTCACACAGCAGGGCGGTTTTACCCAAGCCCCGAATCGCAGGTGTGGAACTATAACAATGAGTCCATTGCGCTGCTGATGAAAGTGGAAACACATAATCACCCGACAGCAATCGCGCCCTTTGCAGGCGCTGGTACAGGTTCAGGAGGAGAGATTAGAGACGAGGGTGCGGTTGGGCGAGGCTCAAGGCCCAAGGTGGGGCTGTGCGGTTTTACAGTCTCACACTTGAACCTACCTGATCATCCAAGGCCTTGGGAGCTGGGTTACGGGAAGCCCAGTCGCATTGTGACACCCTTGCAAATAATGACCGATGGACCGCTTGGGGCTGCGGCGTTTAATAACGAGTTTGGTCGCCCTAACTTGGCGGGATACTTTAGAACGTTTGAAGTGGCGACAAGCGACGGTGTTCGCGGTTACCACAAGCCCATCATGGTTGCGGGTGGTTACGGCAATATCAAAGTCGAGCATGTCGAGAAGCCGCCCTTCGCGGCGGGTGCAAAGTTGGTGGTTCTGGGTGGTCCGGCGATGTTGATTGGGCTTGGTGGCGGTGCAGCTTCCTCGATGACGAGTGGGTCGAGTACTGAGGACTTGGACTTCGCATCGGTTCAGCGCCAAAACCCGGAGATCCAGAGGCGTTGTCAGGAAGTGATTGACCGGTGCTGGGAGCGTGGTGAGCAAAATCCGATAGCCTTTATCCACGATGTCGGTGCTGGCGGCCTGAGCAATGCCTTCCCAGAATTAGTAAAAGACGGCGGCTGTGGTGGTGATTTTGAACTCCGTAAAATCCCCAGTGATGAGCCGGGTATGAGTCCCTTGGAGATCTGGTGTAACGAATCGCAGGAGCGATACGTTTTGGCGATCAATCCTGAGGATCTGAGTGAATTTGAGGCTATTTGCGTCCGCGAGCGATGCCCTTTTTCGGTGGTAGGCGAGGCTACTAGTGAGCAGCATCTCCGCTTGGGCGATACGCTACTTGAGAGTAACCCTGTGGATTTGCCGCTATCACTCTTATTTGGTAAGCCGCCTAAAATGCACAGAACAAGCTACCGCGCCTTGCCACCTACCGATGATTTTACGGGCGAGGTCCCGATTTCTGAGGCGCTAGAGCGGGTACTGACATTCCCCGCCGTTGGCAGCAAAAGCTTTTTGATTACCATCGGTGACCGTTCAGTCACGGGTATGGTGGCGCGCGATCAGATGGTAGGTCCCTGGCAGGTTCCCGTGTCTGATGTTGCGGTGACCACTGCGGCCCTAGACACCCATCTCGGTGAGGCGATGAGTATGGGCGAGCGAACACCCGTGGCGACACTGGACGGACCTGCTTCCGGGCGTTTAGCAGTGGCCGAGGCTATTACTAATTTACTGGCTGCGCCTGTTCAGACACTTGAGGATATCAATCTATCGGCAAACTGGATGTGCGCTGCCGGCCACCTTGGGGACGATGCCGTTCTCTATGACACGGTTAAAGCGGTCGGTCTTGAGTTTTGCCCTGCCCTCGGGATAACCATTCCTGTGGGTAAGGACTCGATGTCAATGCGAACGCAGTGGGATGATGACGCGGAGACTAAAAGCGTGACGGCGCCAGTCTCGTTAATCATTACGGCTTTCGCACCGGTCGCTGATGCACGCGAGACACTCACACCTGAGTTAAAGCGTGACGAAGCGACGAGCTTGCTTCTCATCGATCTGGGACAGGGTAAAAACCGGTTAGGTGGATCCGTATTAGCCCAGACCTACGGTAAATTGGGGTCGAGCGTCCCCGATGTTGCAGCCGACGATGTGAAAGCGCTCTTCAACGGAGTCAAGGCGTTGAAGGCCGCAGGCACGATTTTGGCCTATCACGACAGATCAGATGGCGGCGTGCTCGTCACGCTGCTCGAGATGGCCTTTGCCGCTCGCTGCGGGCTCAACGTGGAAATTAAGTGTCAGCCCGAGCAGGCGCCTGCTGTGCTCTTCAGTGAGGAGGTAGGTGTTGTCATTCAGGTGGCAGATCACCAGTTGTCGTTGGTGAGTGAGATATTGGGCAGGCACGGTTTAGATACCATGACAACGACGATAGCCAAGCCCAGATTAGACGAACGTATCGTTGTCAATACCGAGTCGTTTGAGGTTATAGACAGTCGACGTGGCGTCCTTCAGCAGTTGTGGTCGCAAAACTCCCATGCGATCCAACGCGAGCGGGATAATGCAGACTGCGCCGATCAGGAGTTTGCACTCATTTGTCAGCCTGATCCGGGTTTGTCTGCCAGCCTTAGCTTCGATATTTCAGATGATGTTGCCGCCCCCATGATTGCCACGGGAGCGCGTCCTGCAATTGCGATATTGCGCGAGCAAGGTGTCAACGGTCAGGCGGAAATGGCCGCGGCGTTTCATCGAGCGGGATTTGATGCTGTCGATGTCCACATGTCGGATTTGAAATCAGGACGGCGCCACTTGTCAGACTTCAAAGGACTCGCCGCCTGCGGGGGCTTTTCATACGGAGATGTTCTGGGTGCTGGTGAGGGCTGGGCGAAGGGCGTGTTGTTTGATGCTGCAATGAGCGATCAATTTCAGGCGTTTTTTGAGCGCGAGGATAGCTTTGCGCTAGGTGTCTGTAACGGCTGTCAAATGCTGTCCGCACTCGCGCCGCTTATTCCCGGCAGTGATCACTGGCCCCGCTTTGCGCGCAATCATTCAGAGCAATATGAGGCGAGACTGGTTCGGGTGAAGGTGGAGCAATCCCCCTCTATTTTATTTGAGGGCATGGTTGGTTCTGAACTGCCTATTGTTGTGGCGCATGGCGAGGGGCGAGCACAATTTGGTGGCGCGGAATCGTTCGACCAGCTCGAATCGTCAAAGCGTGTGGCGCTTCGCTACGTCGATAATTTAGGTCAAACCGCATCGCTATTTCCGGCGAACCCCAATGGTTCGCCTAATGGCATTACGGGTC
>ERZ802821.889-NODE-889-length-16393-cov-51.4802_pt1 | contig 16393 bp, 12 predicted proteins | sample MGYA00345648_ERZ802821 | MGnify/ENA primary metagenome ERZ802821 (study PRJEB30503, sample SAMEA104212357) | marine metagenome | biome: Westerlies Biome; feature: [SRF] surface water layer (ENVO:00010504) within the epipelagic zone...; material: water... | reverse complement strand
CTGTATCACGCGTACAACCGGATTTTGGTCAGCGATTCGGGTGTTGAGATTCGCTATCTGTACGAAATGCTCGAAGGTCAGGTGGCCGTTCTGAGTTCGCAATTTCTCTCGCCCGAGGAGTCGTGCTCGCTGCTTGCAGCCTTGCGGACGTCTCGACTTTATACAGCGCGTCAGCACTCATATCTGCTCTATCCGGATCGCAAGCTCCCCTCGTTTATGGAGCGGAATCTTGTACCGAGCGAATTCGTATCATCGTCACCGCTGATGACTAAGCTCAAGGCCGCGGGTGATCGCCACTTGCTGGAATGCGACCAGGAAGGGCAGGTCTATTTTAGAGGCCATTTCAATAATACGACGGCGGTGAGTGAGGCACTATCGACTTTAGCGGCATCGGGTTATCAACCTGAGGTGATGGCGGAGCGAGATTCGATAGAAATGCTCTTTTCTGATCTGTTCGATTGCGCAAACTTCACAGGCCGGTCAGGTGGGATGTATGCCTATGAGGGCTTGGGCTCGATTTACTGGCACATGGTGTCAAAGCTGCTGCTCGCTGTTATGGAGACTGCAAAGCGTGCAGAGGAAACGGGTGCCGACAGCGCCACCCTAGCCGAACTGCGACGCGCTTATTACGAAGTCCGAGAGGGCATCGGCTTTAATAAGACGCCAGACGTTTACGGTGCTTTTCCAACGGATCCTTACTCGCACACCCCTGGTTTTGCTGGTGCGCGTCAGCCGGGCATGACTGGGCAGGTTAAGGAGGAGATCTTGACGCGATTACTCGAGCTTGGTGTTGAAGTGCGCGAGGCTGCAATCGTGTTTAATCCATCGATGTTGAGACAAAGCGAGTTTCTCGACTCCCCGAATGAATTGATCTACTTCGATGTCAGTGGGTCTGAACGACGTCTGCAGCTGTCAGCCGGTGAGCTTGGATTTACCTACTGTCAGGTTCCTGTTGTGATGTCCCTATCGAGTGAGCCAACCATCACGGTACACACGAAAAGTGGGCACAAGACAATCCTAGGTGGTAGTCGATTGTCCGCAGCCGACTCTGAGGCCTTGTTTAAGAAAACGGGGGAGATTGTTCGATTGGATGTGGCGGTCGACACTGTGCTTGCACAGTGCTGACACCCGTCGGTCGGGCGGCTCTCGAGGTAAAGCGATATCAGTAACGGAGCGACGCACAGCGTTCCGTGCGACGGTTCTGTTCTACAGCGCTATTGTTCAGAGCTCTATTGTCAAGGGCTATGTTGTTCAGGGCTATGTTGTTCAGGGCTCTATTGCACAGGCGTTGGGCTAGTCGGTTTATCTGGCGTCGAGTTCCGCTCTGATCGCCGTAACGCGAGCTTCATCAAGATCATAATTCCACATCGCCCAAATACCGATCAGTGTTCCGGTCGCAGGAACAATGATGAAGGCTGCACGCAGACCCGCTAGGGCCTCGTCAGTCTGTACGGTAACAGTTTGATCGAACCCGACCAGCGCGAGAATTATCCCACTCAACAGTCCGGCAAAAGCGGCTCCAAACTTCACCATCCACCAGTAAATCGCACCGAAAAGACCTTCGCGCCGCTGGTGCGTTTCGAGCTCATCGAGGTCACAGATATCAGCGGTCATGGACATCATTATCGTAAAAAGTCCGCCAATACCGAAAACAAAGAGTGGAATAGGGATGAACATGAGATAGGGATTAGCTGGCGAAAAACTCCACCAGAACATGGCATATCCGGCGAGCGACATGCTCTGTGTGATCAGAAACGTTTTGTGCTTGCCTATGGTTTGTGCCATGTAATTCACAATCGGTATGACCACAAAACACGTGCATAAAGCGGAGACGCTACCGAATAAGGCGGGCCAGTTCCCCGCTGCTACCGGATCACCGCCATTCATGTAGTAGACAATGATGAAGAAGGCGAAGCCGGCCACACAGTTGTAGGCATTGAAGATAAAAAAGGTCGCGGTGCAGATGCGCTGAAAAGGCTTATTTTTTAGGGTAATACCAATCCCTGTAAATAACTCTCGGAATGTGTCCGATATCGAACTATTCGATTCCTTTGCGTTGGTATTAGTGGTGTCGACCGAGTGGCAGAATATGGCGGGGACCATCGCCAAGAGCATGCAGGTTACACCGACATAAATTGACAGTGTCCTTGCGCCTTCGGTGGCGGAAGCGAACCAGTTGGGGTCGTAAAGGACGATCCACCCCCAAGGGGCGATGACCCAGGCCCACTGACCTATCCACTGCGCCACGGCCATGAGGCGCGTCCGCTCATGGTAGTCACTGCTCATTTCGTAGCCCATTGCAACATACGGGACACTGAAGACAGTCATGCCCAAGAAGAAGACGATGGACCACGCCAGGAAGTACCAAAAATTATAGGTCTGGCTGTTCTCAGCAGATAACTGCCACATGGCGATGTAAGCCAAGCCCGCGATCACTGCGCCAATAAAGACAAACGGACGCCGCTTACCCCAGCGTGATTCAGTTCGATCCGAAATGTAGCCCATTAGCGGATCGGTTAGAGCGTCTACGAGCTTTGGTAGGAAGAAAATCAGACCCCACAAAATGGGGCTCATACCTAGGCTTTGCACCAGAATGACCATAAAAATACCCAGTGCGGCGGGGAACATTTGATTGGCCAACATGCCAACTCCGAACGCAATCTTCTGACTCATCGGAATGGTTGAGCGGCTCACTGTTTCAGGGGTGGTCGGCGCTACTGTTACTAGGGTATCTGTCGTCATACTAATTTTCGTCGGAATAAATGAAGGAATTTCTGACGCCACGTAGGCGCAGAATCAATTGAGAAGGGTATGTTTGCGACGGCACTGCTTTGGTGGGGCGTATCCACTTGGCAGAATAAACGGTAATGCCCCGGGGCGGACAGCGAGAATTCGAATGCCGTATTCTGGGTGTCTAAATTTGATGCGACCGTCGGCGGCGTTGGCTCGAAATCGCCACCATCACTTTGCAGGTCAAGTGGTACTTCCTCTCGAACTCGCCACGACACCGTACAGTGATCGGTGTATTTGATGTCGACGTTGGCTTGAAGCAGATCGTTTACTTTGCCGATGACGTCATCTGGTGCGCAGGCATTGTTGAGGCGCAGAGATTGAATTTGCGGTGCTCTGTGAGTTGGCCATTCGCCAGTCCAAGCGTGCTCCATGACATCGACAGATTCTGTCCGCTCCCCAGACGCCAAGAACACACCGTACCAGGTGGGTGTGCGCTCTTGTTTTTGACCCCAGAGAAATAAATAGGCGCCAAGGCAGCGTTTGCTGTCAGCTAAGATGACCTCTTGATAACGCCTGCTGATATCGCTGGCTTTCTGTGTGCTGGACGGCTCAAAGGGGCGCTGCCAGCTTGTCTCGGGACTCTCCCAATGTCCGGTAGGGCCCCACTCCGTTATTTGATACGGACCGTCATAGCCGGCGCTGTTTAAGATTTCAGGTAGTCGATCGATTTCGCCGTAAATTTGGAACGACAGAAAATCGAGTGAGGGTGCTCTCTCGGCAATAGCAGTTACCGTGGGTTTATCGATGCCCGCGAGCATCGTTGTGACCGGGTGATTTGGATCCACTTCCTTGATACGTGAAGCGAGGTCTTCTATCGCGTCCCAAACGGCGTTGTTGGTCGCGCGTAAATTGAGCTCATTACCAAGACCCCACATGAGCAATGCCGGGTGACCTTTGAGTCGCATGACATCGATCATCATTTGATCATTTTGTGCAGCCACAGCTTTTGCATCGTCGTAGTCGAATCCGTGCCGCTCGCGGGCGATGTCGAGCCCCATGCAGACTTTAAGTCCAAGCGCCTCGGCCTCGTCTAAAATATCGATTGCATCACGTGTACCATTGTCAACGCGCCACGTTCTGAATGCGTTGCCACCGGCGTCTTTCAATGATGCGAGCTGACCAAACTCGAGCCCAGCTCCCTTGACGAAGAACGGAACACCATCGACGGTTAACTGATAACCATCGGTGGCGTTTCCTATGAGTTGAACGCTGGCCATGGCTATGAGCCGGCTATACGCTATTGTGTGTTTGCATCGTCCAGACATCGTATCAATCGGCAACGCCCTTGACAGATGAAAGCCGCCAAAATGGGACTCAGCTGAGACTAACGGGGAGGGTGCGTTGCGTCAGCCAGATCGCCCTGTCTCAGCCCATACTATCGCCGCTTCGGAACGCCGGGCAGGGTCGCTTTTTCTGGGGCCTCGAGGTCCTTCCGGCAAGGGGTGACTTCGAGCAGCTAGTCGTCCACTTGGCTTCTAATCTGAGCGAACATCGTAGCGCCGAGTTATGCGGCCAATCCTATCCTGATCCGAGTAAAGGGGTTGGTGGAGAACTTCGTTCGTAAAATCCTCTGCTTGATCAAGATAATGCGGTGAATCGGGGTTGGTCATGTCATTACCATATTGGTGAGTGCCGAGCGCCCGCATGTCGCCGTCAGGCATCCAACGAATAAGGTAATAAAGTCCGTCACCAGCGACAGCCGTTAGGTGGTCATCGCCGTCGAGCCGTCGGCTGTAGATCGCACGCAGCGTATCGGGACCGCCCGCGACCGGCCAGTGGGTATCATCCCGACCATGACGATTCACGTCTCCCCATCGAGGGTCGAGGCGCCCACCTATGTCTAATGTTTGCTCGATACAGTCATCGAGTATGGGTTGCGGGTCTGGATTTGACGATCCACCACTTTCAGCTTGCCACTCAGCGGCGAGTACACAGACCCCCAGCGCGGCGCCGCGATTATTTTTGTCGGTAGCCCGGTCCCAGTTTGAGAGGATGTCGATGGCTTCGGCGATCCGGTCGCTAGTTTTTGGCAAGCTGGTGACTTGCTGCAGAAATGCTATACCTCGGTAGTTAATCGAGTAGCTATTGTCATGCTTTAGCTGCCAAGCTTCATCAAATGAAATTTCACCGAAATCTTCGAATAGCTCCAGCCCTCTGGTGGCACGATTGGTCATTCGTGTCTGCCATCCGCCATTGGCTGGCACATCACGTTGACGAGGATTGTCGCTTGCAGCCGTGATATTAAACGGTGTCTGGTTTGCACTGTGAACGAAGCCGGAAGATGGATTGGTGACCTGTGGTAGTGACGATGTCGGGTGGTAGGCATCCCAAATTAAGTCCGATCGATCTCCCGGCAGGTATTGATCCCACTGCCAGTTAGGGGCCCTCATTGGCAGCTGAGCATTGTGGATGAAATGGATGTCGCCGTGCCGATTGGCATAAACAAAGTTAAAGCTTTGGATGTAATTCAGCGCTATTGCCGCCTGCCATTCCTCAAAATTTTTCGCTTTGTTCATCGCGAGCCATTGCTCGACCTGCTTCATCTCATCCATGCCAGCATATCGGATAGCATAAACACCGTGGTCGGTTCGCAGCGCCGGGCCATGGACTGATCGCAGGACCTCTCGGCTGACGGACCAGGGGAAAAAGCCCCAGAGCTTCAGCTTGAGTTTCACCTTGCTGACCTCGAGGTTTTGCCACTCGCCATCGAGACGATACTGATTCGGATCGTCAGGATTCATCTCCAAGACATAGATGTCGACAAGATCTGGCTTATTTACCGTAGCGCCCCAGCCGTGCTCCTTGGTAAAGCCCACACCAATTGTGGGCGCACCCGGGAAGAGGCCGCCCATGACATCGAGTCCTTCTCCCGACTGTAAATGTGCCTCATACCATGCGACAGGCCCTGTCAGGGGCTGGTGAGAGTTGATAATGAGGTAGGTAGATCCGTCTTCAGTGCGCGAGGGCGCAATGGCTGTGGCATTAGATCCTATGGGATCTTTTGGCTTTGGATTGTAGGGCGCTTTACTGACGGTATTGGGTCGCTCCTCGCCGAATAACTCAAGCACTGGGCCATCGAAGCCATAGAACAGCGGGTGGCGCAGCATGTGGCCGGCTATGATGTCTTTTCCTGTGATGGGAAGTAACTCTGGGTGCTTAGCCTCTGACGGATTGTCCCTTATAAAAGCATTGAAACCCTCAGCGAATGCTTCAACGTAGCGCCGGATCTCGGGCGACAGCACTTGTTCATAGTCCCGGTCCAACGTACCCCATAAATCGAGCCACTTAACCAAGTAGTCAGACTGAGCTCCCTCACGCCCTTCGTAGAGGCCGGCGGAACCTCTGAAAAAGGGCAAGCTACCCTCCATGATGGGCCATGCGTCCTCAGCCTGAGCATAGGCGAGCCCGAATGCAGCGTCTGCATCCGTGGCGCCATAGATGTGTGGTACCCCGTATTGATCGCGCTCAATACTGGCTTCGAATGACTCTGCAGATAGGGTTTGTGAGGTGCTCAAGACAAGGACGACGAGAGTCATTGACAGAGGTCTAAGGCATTTAAGCATCGATAGGTATTCCCAAGGTGACGAAAAGTCCGGATTGTCGTTCTGTATTACGTGCGGAGGAGGGTAAGCGAAATGACGAAAAGATGATAACGCTTACGCGTGGTTACTGGTGACGGCTTAATCCGGCGGCATTATATTCTGTACTGTTCCGTGCCGTGCCGTGCCGTGCCGTGCTGTTCTGTTTTATTCTGGCTCGAGCATCGATCTCGGCTGCTCTTTGCGTTGCTAGGGCGTAGGGAATAATGAGTGATACGGCTATACTCAAACGATGAATTTGATTGCCAACGCTGTTCCGTTTTTTCTTCTTGCCATAGCGGCTGAGTGGCTATGGGGACGATGGCGTGGCCGAGATACCTATCGACTGACCGATGCCATCAGTAGTTTGATGTTAGGAGGCTTGTCTCAGGCACGTCGGTTCGTAGCACTCGGAGTGGGTGGCACCATTTATGCCTGGCTCGCATCGGTAACGCCCTTCACTGTCTGGAGTGTCGAGGGATGGAGCTCTTGGATACTCGCCTTTATTCTCTACGACTTTTGCTACTACTGGTCGCACCGAGCGGGACATGAAGTAAAACTTTTTTGGGCTGCGCACGTGGTTCATCACCAAAGCGAGGATTACAACTTGTCGACTGCGCTGCGCCAGACAAGCTCAGGTTTCCTATTTGGTTGGATTTTTTACACGCCGTTGTTCTTCATTGGCGTTCCTGCGGAAATGGTGGTGACGGTCGGCGCGCTTAACCTGATTTATCAATTTTGGGTGCACACGGAACACGTTGGCGAGCTTGGTTGGTTTGAATACGTGTTTGTATCCCCCTCAAATCACCGCGTCCACCATGCCCGAAACGCCTGCTACCTCGACCGTAACTACGGCGGGGTGTTCATTGTTTGGGACCGATTGTTCGATTCTTACCAACGTGAATTGCCCTCAGAGCCCTGCGTCTATGGCATTACCAAGCCCATCCGGTCCTGGTCACCCCTGACTGCCTGGCTTCATGTGTACCGGGACATGATGAACGACATGTGGGAAACGCAGCATTGGCGCGATCGCATCAGAGTTCCTCTATCGCATCCTGCCTGGCAACCCACGGATCTTGCCGAGAAAGCCGGTGTCCATGGTGATGGAAAGGCCCCGGTCAGATATGACCCGGCGGTGCCCTCAGCGCGGAAAACTAGTGGCGTCTTTAATCTTCTGCTGATCACAATGATACTGGTCATTGCTCAACAGGCGGAGGCGCTCAGTGGCTATGAGACATGGGCTTGGGCCATGATGCTGTGGCTGGCGGTGGCGAATGCAGCGCTGTTGAGTAATGAGCAGTCAGCCTTTTTTCGGCTGCAGGAATGGTTGAAAGTGGCTGTGCTCATCAGCGGTTGCGCGCAAATGTCTCTGTCGCTGCTGCCTCTAGTTGGTCCGGTCGCATTAGCGGGAGTCGCGTGGCAATTCTTCGAAAAAGAAAAAGATGAGGCAACGAAAGTCGCCTCGTAGTAGTTGCGTTTAAAGTGTACCGACGTAGGCGGCGATATTAGCGATATCACTGTCACTCATGGCTTTAGCGACGGGCCACATCAGTGCAGACTGGGCGCCACGCGCCTCACCAGCGCGGTAGCCTGTCAGCTTATCGGTAATGACGGCGACCGTCTGCCCTGCAAGCATAGGTCCAATTCCGCCTTCGCCATTGCCGCCGTGGCATGCAATGCACTGCCCGTAATACTTCTCACCCAGTGCCTCGGGCGATGCGGCGGCTAGCAGGTCTTGCTTGGTTCGCTCGATATCAGCAATGCTGCCGCCGTTTTCTGATTTCCACGTTTCATAGCACTCGCCCACACACACATTGCGGTTGCCAGTCCATGATGCGTCATTGCGTGTTGTACCAAACCAAATAATGGCTGTAACTGCGATCGTAAATACCGCTACGATGACATTCGTATTCATTCATTTCCCCCGGGTAATAACGCTGTCGTTTTGAGACGGCGCGAATGATAAGGGGTTTGGCTGATCGATGTAAGTCTCATTAACGTCTAGCTGGCAATATGACCGAACTGTTTTGCCCTACGCCGCGTACGCTGTGAGTGACATTGTGCGGGTGCTGCTAGCCAATCTGCTGAGTTGGCCTGGTGGCCCGATCTAATCGGGGCATTTGCGGCATGGAAAGTCGTAACAATACCACCCATACTTCGGCGCCCATCACGGGTGCGCTTGCGCCGATGTTGAGTTAAAAGTTACGAACGAGTAAGAGGAATGAGTCAGATGAAAGCTGCTTACACCGGGCAAATCAAAGTCCGATTTGCCGATACCGATGCCAATGGTCATACCTATTTTGGGAGCTATCTGGTGCTCGCGGATGAGGTGGTGTCTGAGTACCTCGAGCAAGTTGGGTGGGATGCAGGGCCTGATGGAGACTTTTTGACCTTCACCGCAAACGCCAACATCGACTTTGTCGGCGAGTGCCTGGCGTGGGACATTTTGGATGTGTCTTGCAGTTTCACTAGACTGGGGAACTCTAGCTGCACCTTAGACTTTGAAATGCTGAATACGACGACTAATGAAATCGCTACCCGTGGCAGTTTTGTCTACGTCTTCGTCGACAGGGAGACGCGTAAAAGCCGACCCATCCCGCAACGCGTTAAAGACGCCATTTTAGCAGCGCAACCTGAGTTGGCTGGTTAGATAGGACAGCGATATGACTGAAATCATTCATCCCCAGGGGAACCCGCAAGGCAAAGGTCTTGTGATGGTGCTGCAGCAAATGGCTGAGTCGGCGCCCGCTGAAATACGGGCAAAATCTGCAGATGAGGCACTGCTCGATTATTGGTGTTCGAGCCTTGTATTGTCGGCGGCCTTCAAGTTTCGGGTCGTCGCAGGCAACATTTATTTTCTTTACCGGACGACCAGCGAGTGGCAGTTGTCACTCGTATCGCCGCCAGAGTGGGGTGATCGTATGCCCGGGGATTACGTTGCTGCTTGTCAGTTAAGTCAGGATATGACCTGGAAATTGACGTTTGATAAAGAACTCAGTCAATACGTCAGAGAATCTCTCGTACTCTTTCTCGAGGGATTTCAGGAGCAGGCGGCTCACTCCGACAGTTTTGACGATATGCTGCCAGACTACGTCGAACATCTTCCCTATCAGCAGCGCGTTCTCGCGTCCGCCTTAAAACGGTCCCTCAAACATTCGTTGAGACTGGCTGGTGATAACGGTGTCGGCCTGTTAGCGGCGGTAGTCCAGCGGCGGCTCTCTATCTCCTAGCAGAGCCTCATACTGGAAGTTTGGTCCGCGGCGGAGATCGAATTCTGCTCTGGCCTTCACCAGCGTCGCCGGGTTTTCAAAGAGCGTGACTGCCGTTAGTGCGATCGACTTGGCCGCTACAATCATGCCTTTATGCCCGATTGGGGTGCCACCTGCGGCCACTGCCTGCCAAGTATGAGCGACCGTTCCGGGTACCCATGTGGCGGTGCTCAGACCGACAGTTGGAACAGTCCAGCTGACATCGCCCACATCGGTAGAGCCATTTCCACGTTGCCCTGTTTCGAAAGGCTTTATGTCGAAGGCCTGCGCCCTGTTGTAAATACCATTGGGCAAGCTTTTCGCCAGCGCGTCAGCGAATTTCTCATCCGCCTCATCGTAGTCGACGCCACCTACTGTCGATAGCTTCTCGTGCATCACCTTCGCTAAGGTGTCATTGGGTAAAACGCTGTAATTGCCGTGAATGATCTCGTAACTCATCGTCGTGCCTGTACCCATAGCGGCGGCCTCGGCGGTCGCCACAACCCGATCCCAAATATCGCGCAGGGTGGCTTCATCAGGGTGTCTCACGTAGTAAAATGATTGCGCGGTGTTGGGTACGACATTAGGCGCAGAGCCGCCGTTTGTGATGACATAGTGCAGGCGCGTTGTGGTGGGGACGTGTTCTCTCAGTAAATTAACCATAAAGTTCATGGACTCTACGGCGTCAAGGGCTGACCGTCCGCGCTCGGGTGCGGCAGCGGCGTGAGATGAGACGCCCGAGAAGGTGAACTTCGCTGAGCGGTTTGCCAGCGTACTCGCTGAGTCGGCGGCGTTGACGGAGGAGGGGTGCCAGTGAATCACGGTGTCTACGTTATCAAACAGCCCTGAGCGAACCATATAGACTTTCCCAGAGCCACCCTCTTCGGCTGGCGTACCGAAAAACTGTATGGTTCCCGCTGTACCCGTGCGCTCGAGCCATTCTTTCACAGCAATAGCCGCGCCGGCTGAGCCCGTGCCAAACAGGTGGTGTCCACAGGCCTGAGCCGCATTTTTACCTGCGATTTTTTGCTCAAAGGGCACAGCGTCTTGGCTGATACCCGGTAAGGCATCGAATTCGCCCATGATGGCAATAACAGGTTCGCCGGATCCGTAGCTCGCCACAAAGGCGGTGGGTATGTCAGCGACCTTACTTTGGATGGTGAAGCCCTCCGCTGACAGCATGTCTTTCAGTGCGGCACTGGAGCGCGTTTCTTGGTATCCCACTTCTGCCAAATCCCAAATGTAGTCGCTCAACTCCGTGAGTTGTTGCGATCGACTCTCAATGCTTGTCAGGACGCCTTCACTGGCAACCACGGGAGCGGCGAAGAGTAAGCACGCTAGTGATGCTGCGAGGTGCGGGTGAAATGAAGATCGTGTCATAGCCATGAATTGCCTCTCGGGTGTTTGTCGCCAGAGCTTACCGCGCCAGATTAGTTAAGAACGCCGAGGTTAGTCTTATAATGGGCGAGGACCGATTAATAGTATCGGCGTTTTGTAGACAGTAACAGATCGTATGACCTCGACAGTCGGCGCAAGCCGTGTAGTTGCCGATATGTCGTGTCTCAGTTACTTGTCGGTTGGGCGGGCGGGCGGCTGTACTGGCGGACTCGGGCATGGATCCGATCATGTAATACGCTTAAGCTACCTATATAGGAGCGCATGGTCGGTAAAAAAGGCTATGCACGCCAAGTCGGGCTAGAGGGGTAAATGTCAGAGAATAAGATCACAGCGGTTGATGGGCGACGGCTTCGGAGCGAGCGGACTCGGCTGGCCATTATTGATGCGGCCGTAGCGCTTCAGGAGGAGGGCGTGCTGATTCCTACCGCCCAGCAAATTTCAGACAGGGCAGGCGTCTTGATTCGATCGTTTTTTAGACATTTTGAGGATATGGAATCGCTTTTTAAGGTTGCTGATGATCATATTCGGGAGTCATATGAGTCACTATTTATAGGGGGTGACAGAACCGGCACATTGGCGCAACGAATTGACAGTGCCGTTGCGCATCGTGCCCATGCGTTTGAGCGGGTAACAAACATGATGCTCGGGACTAAAGCACAGCTATGGCGCTATGAAATGCTCCGTAAGAATTATGCGCGCAATCAACGCGCTTTACGCAAAGACATAGTAGATTGGCTGCCCGAGCTGGGCGCTCTATCTGAGCCCGCACAGGAGGCGGTCGATGCCGTCACCTCATTTGAAATGTGGCATCGTCTGCGCAGTGAGCAGGGTCTGGCGCCAGATGACTCCGCACAGATAATTACATCGCTATTGAATCATTTGATCCCCTGCGATCTGTCGGACGACCCGTCCAGCCACTAGTTTAACCAGCCAAGATCTTGATTGAAAAAAGCTGGCCTGTAACAAATTGACATAAACTATGTTTAAACATAACTTTGGTAAGCCCTTAGAGGAAAAGCGAGGCAGTACTTGACGGTGGGAAGTCAAAAATCCACCGGATCGAGCCTCACCATGCCATTAACGGCAACTATGAGGCGCAGGTTGGCTGGTGCATGGAGCTTTCTGAGGGTGCGTGGGCTGTGTTCATGACGGCTGTGGACATATTAATGTCTTCATCACAAATGTGTTCATGCGAAGAGGTACAGGCGGGCAAAAGGTAGCGGCCCGAATCGAACCTTAAGCGGGTCCGGTGAGAGGTATTTCTTGAGTGCGGGAGACACGCGAAAAACAATAAAGAGGTGTGATGTGAAGCGAAAACAAACCTTATTTGCTGTGTGCGCAACGGTGCTAGCAGTGATCGGTGTGTTGGCATATCAATACCAGACCGCTGTTTTACTGGCAGTCGTGGCCTACACATCGGCAACAGAGTATGAGGTGGGGCCACCACGTGAGTTACCGTGGAGTGCGGGACCCGAGATGCCCAGGGACGATCCGTCAGAGCGTCCACCCAACATCATCCTGATTGTGGCGGACGATTTGGGCTATAACGATATATCGACCTTTGGCGGCGGCTTGGCCGATGGCCGCGTGAAAACACCACATATTGATCAGCTCGCTGCCGATGGCGTTGTCTTTACTCAGTCCTACTCAGGCGCAGGTACTTGCGCGCCGTCACGAGCGATGCTCATGACCGGACGCTATCCCACGCGAACCGGCTTCGAATTCACGCCGACACCGTCGGGGATGGCCCCAATGATAACGCGCATTGCGGCTGAGATGCGCCGCGCATTGCCACCCTCGTTCTACAATGCAGAACTCGACGCTACGAAACCGCCTTATGAAGAGCAGGGCTTAGCGCCAGAGGAGATCACCATTGCCGAGGTGCTCAGGGATAAAGGCTATAAAACCTTTCACATTGGCAAGTGGCACCTGGGTCGAAAAAATGGCATGGCACCCCATGAGCAAGGGTTTGATCAAAGCTTACTGATGGCAAGCGCTTTGTACTTGCCCGAAGATGACCCCAACGTGGTGAATGCCAAACTAGACTTTGACCCGATTGACCAGTTTTTGTGGGCAAGACTCAATTTTGCCAATAGCTTCAATTCGGGAGATGAGGATCGGTTCGAGCCGGGCGGATATCTGACCGATTACTGGACTGATGAGTCAATCAACATTATCAATGCAAATAAGCATCGTCCCTTTTTTCTCTTGCTGGGTCACTGGGGTGTGCATACCCCGTTACAGGCAACGCGTGAGGACTACGAAGCCGTGGGTGATATTCAGCCTCATCGGAAACGTGTTTACGCGGCCATGATTCGCGCGCTCGATCGCAGTGTCGGTCGGATCAACGAAGCGCTCGAAGCTGCGGGACTCGCTGACAACACCTTAGTGGTTTTCACCAACGATAATGGGGGCCCGGGCTATATCGGATTGCCAGATATTAATAAGCCGTTTCGCGGTTGGAAAATCAGTCAGTTCGAGGGCGGTATCCGTGTGCCGCTCATGATGAAATGGCCGGCACGAATCCCTGCGGGCTCGATTTCGGAGGTGCCGGTAACGCATATCGATATGATGCCCACGTTAACCGCTGCTGCGGAGGCGGAACTGCCACCGGAGGTAGTCATCGATGGCAAGAACTTGCTGCCGTTGGCAACGACGCGAGGTGATGACAAGGGTTACGATGAGTGGTCCCGCGACACACTCTTTTGGCAGAGCGGACATTACCGTGTGGTTCGTCACAAAGACTGGAAGCTTCAGGTAGCAGACAGACCGAAGAAGCAATGGTTGTTCAATTTGGCTGCTGATCCGACAGAGCAAAACAACCTAGCAATGCAGGAGCCAACCAAGCTAGCTGAGTTACTCGCCTTACTCGAGGCGCATGCCGCTGCTGCGGTGCCGCATCGATATCCGCCCGTCACTGAATTTCCTATCGCAATCGATAAAACATTGGCTGAGCCCTTCGAGGACGGAGATGAATACATCTATTGGCCAAATTGACATGAGTCGCATAAACAGCAACCCGCTGACAGGAATGCAGCTACCTAGCGACGGGCACAAGCAGCTCGCCCCTCGAGCAGGCGTGTTCTGTCACCACCCACAGCAGAAGAGGCACGAACAAGATGAAGGTTGAAAATAGTGTGATACCGACGCAAGAGCAAATGGACGGCTTTCTCGCGCCCGGACCAGATGGCCCGATCAGCATGGTTAATTTGCTTAAGTTCAGAGAAAAAGCCAGTTATGAGGATGGTCGTGAAACCACGCTCACCGGGCTGGAGGCCTATGCAATTTACAGCGCTGGTGTAGTCAAAACGTTGGCACAAGTGGGAGGGCAGCTGGTATTTCACGGTAAAGTCACTCGGCTCATGCTGGGAGAGGTAGAAGAGTTGTGGGATACGGTTGCCATCGCTCAATATCCGTCTCGCGCTGCCATGCTCGAGATGATGATGCTGCCCGAATATCAAGAAATTGCAGTGCATCGGTCGGCCGGGCTGGCGGGGCAGCTGAATATAGAAACAGCGAATGCTGGGATCTTCTAAGCCGCAAACAAAGGCTTACCCATACGAATGAGTTCATGACGGTAGAGCATAAATGGCTGAACCTTACACTTTGTATGCGATGACACATTCCTTGTATTCGGGGCGCGTGCGCAGTTATCTCATCAAGCACCAGATCCCCTTTCAGGAGCTTTCCACAGGTCACGAGAGCTTCAAGGCAGAGGTCTTACCCAAGGGGAAGTTAGCGACCATTCCCACACTGGTGACGCCAGAGGGTGAGGTTATTCGCGACGGTGCCGCCATCATTGAACACTTCGAGGCGGAAAGTGGTCGACCTAGCCAGCCGAGAGGTCCCAAGCAGCGCATTATCAGTGCACTGTTTGACGTCATTGGCACCGATGGCTTATTGCGGCCAGCCATGCACTATCGATGGAGCTTTCCCGAGGACAATCTAGCCTTTGTTCGATACCACTTCCTTCACTCGCAGCGCGACACACCGGAAAGGGCCGAAAAGACCGAAGCCATGATGAATCGCATGCGCTATGCCGCGACGATTTTTGGTGTTACCGAGCAAACTCAGGCGGTGGTTGAATCGCTCTATCTCGATTATCTCGAGGCTTTGAATACGCATTTCGAGCACTACCCGTACTTACTTGGGTGGCGCCCCAGCGTGGGCGACTTTGGTCTCATTGCGCCGATGTACGCGCATTTGGGCCGCGATCCGCACCCGGCAAAGCTCATGCAGCAGCGAGCAGTCTCAGTGCATCGATGGGTTGAGCGAATGAATCGTGCCGATCAGGACGTGCCGGAGTTTTTTAACGCAGGTACAGAGTTTATTGATGACGATGACGTGCCTCAGTCCTTGATGGCTGTCTTACGAATTTTGGCCGAGGATTTTGTGCCGGAAACTCTCGCTGCGGCAGATTCAATTAATGGCTGGTTGGCTGAAAATAAACCGGAAACGGGTGCCCCGGCAGTGGGCCGATTAGCTCAAGCGGTCGGGACGGCAACCTTTGTTTTACGGGGGGAGACCATCGAAGCCCTGGCTCAACCGCATCGTTTTTATCTTTTGCAGCGAGTTCAGGACGATTACGCGAGTCTGTCTGAAACCGAAAAGTCCGCTGTCGACGGCGTGCTTAGCAAGTCGGGCATGACTGCCATTCTCGACGCATCCCTAAGCCGACGCATCGAACGTGCCGATAACCTCGAGGTCTGGGTTTAACCATCCAGCGAATCGCTGCGTTGAGCCATGGGGATGGGCACCCAGTAGGCGAAGATCGCAGTCGCTTGGCCTACCCGCGCTGCGATGAACGCCGAGCGTCCGCCAATGCCGTTAAAGAAAGAAGCAAAAGTCCAATAAGTAGCCGCGGATCTCCCAGATTGAAGTCGGGCTCGACGGGGAAGGCGATGGTTTTCTCCAGTGCCGCCGCTTTGAAGTGATGTTTACCACTAAACGCCGGATCCGTTACGATCTCGAGGAAATCGCGTCGACTTCGGTAGCGTACTAAACCGCCCATATCCCATACGTCCACACCTTCGATACCGATAACATCCATGCTGCGGTATGCAGCCGGGCCCATCATGACAGGATGTGAGCCCCGTGAGAGCATTGCCGGGATCATATGTCCCATGTAACGGTCCATGAGTTGCTGTGCATTTTCTCCCGGCGCTGCACCGGCGACGTTCCCAGGCGTCTCGTTGTAATCGATGTTATTGATCATGATGAAATGCTTGCCGGTATCTTCTTCACCAAATTGTCTGATCAACGACATCGCCTCCGACGGACTGCCGTTTCGCTCCATTTTCGCGATGAAGTTATCGACCTCCGCGTCAGAGAGAGGGCCGCCTGTCGGGGTGTACCAAAAGAGGAAAAGAGCAAAGA
>ERZ802821.887-NODE-887-length-16408-cov-72.2035_pt1 | contig 16408 bp, 18 predicted proteins | sample MGYA00345648_ERZ802821 | MGnify/ENA primary metagenome ERZ802821 (study PRJEB30503, sample SAMEA104212357) | marine metagenome | biome: Westerlies Biome; feature: [SRF] surface water layer (ENVO:00010504) within the epipelagic zone...; material: water... | reverse complement strand
ATTCATTAGGCAGTTTTAGATTGAATAGGTTTTTTTTGAAATGGAGATTTAATTAGCAAACTCTTTTTTAACTTTTTTAATCTTGGAGATAAATTTTTATTTTTAACAGTCTTCAAGAACTCGTCGAAACTTCCTTTTTTATCAACAGATCTAACACCAGCGTTGCTAACTGTTAGTTTCATGCTTCTTTTCAAAAGCTCACTGGTAAATTTTACTTTTTTTAAATTGGGCAGGAATCTTCTTTTTGTCTTGTTGTTAGCATGACTAACATTATGGCCCTTCATAGGATTTTTTCCAGTTAGTTCGCATTTTTTTGCCATTATAACTCGACTATATAAGGTGAGATATGGATTGCGTCAAGTTTATATGATTTAAGATTGTCTTTTTTTTCCTATAATCTCAGTAAAATTCTTAACACCATCCTTCAATAGTAATTCTTTTAACTCTTTTTTGATAATACCCACTACATTTGGACCTCTATAAACCATCCCAGTATAAAGCTGAACATAATCAGCGCCTGCCAAAAATTTTTTATAAGCACTCATGCCTGAGTCTACTCCCCCCACTCCTATAATTTTAATTCTTCCTTCTAAAATATTATAAAATTTATTAATCAAACTTGTAGATTTTTCCTCAATCGGTTTGCCTGATAAACCACCTTTTTGATGTTTTAAAATATTGCTCAATCGATCTCTAGTTGAGTCCGAGGTATTTGAAATAATTACAGCTTCAATATTATTGTCTAAAAGAACATCAGAAATTTTACTGACATCTTGATCACTTATATCAGGCGAAACTTTCACAACAATTGGAATTAATGAGTTCAAAATTTTTTTTTCTTTATCAATCGCCTTTAATAATTCATCTAATTTAAATTCATCATGAAAACTTCTTAAGTCTTCTGTATTTGGTGAGGAAATATTTATTGTAATATAATCTGCTACTTCACAAAAAGTTTTCAAACATTCAATATAATCACCATTTCGGTCCTTAGTATCTTTGTTTGGACCTATATTTACACCCAGTAAACCAATCTGCTTTTTAGATTTAATTCTATCTAAAACATTTTTTGATCCAAAATTATTAAAACCAAGTCTATTAATCAGGGCCTCATCTTCGACCAGCCTAAAAACTCTAGGTTTAGGATTTCCATATTGCTGAAGGGGCGTAACTGTACCAACTTCAACAAAACCAAAACCAAGCTTAAATAATGAATTATATACTTCTGCATTTTTATCAAAACCTGCCGCTATTCCTATTGGATTTTCTAAATTTCTATTAAATAATTTAGTTTTAAATAAAGGATTATTCTTATCTTCATCCAGAATGTTTGGAGCAAAATTAAATTTTAAAGATTTAATAGCTAAACTGTGAGCTGTCTCAGGATCTAATTTGAAAATTAAAGATCTTAAATTTGAAAACATTATTTAATTTTATTTATTATAAGATCTTTTGTTTCTTTAACACCAAAAAAACTTATAAAAAAACCCATTCGAGGACCATTTTCATCACCAAATACCACTTGATAAATCAACTTAAACCAATCTCTAAGATTTTCTGCATAACCATTTTCTTTACCAGTTGAGTAAATTAATGTTTGAATATCTTCAGGTGTCATTTTATCATTACAAGTTTCTAGAGTTTTGACTAGAGACTCTAGGGCTTTTTTTTCTTCTAAATTTGGAGTTTTGTATTTTTTCTTTGCTTTGATTATGTCATTAAAATATTTGATAGCATAACCCACTAGATTATCAAAAATAGGATGATCTTTTTCTGAGATATTTTCTTTATATTTTTTAACAAACTTCCATAAAAGTTCTTTATTATCTGCGTTACTAGTCTCAACAAGATTTAATAACATTGAAAAAGACATAATTATATTTTCTTGGGGAACATTACTATTGTGGACGTGCCAAGCAGGATTCATTAATAATTGTAATTCATCTTGATTTTTTGCTTTTTCAATTGAGTCTAGATACTCATCCACAGCTTTAGGAACAATTTCATTATAAAGTTTTTTAGCTCTTTTAGGATTTTGATACATGTATAATGATAAGCTTTCAGGTGAAGCATATTGAAGCCATTGATCAATTGTAATACCATTTCCTTTTGATTTTGATATTTTTTCCCCTTTTTCATCTAAGAATAACTCGTATGCAAAACCAGACGGATTAGTTTTTCCAATTAGTTTGATAATTTTTGATGATAAAATTGCACTTTCTATAAGATCTTTTCCATACATTTCAAAATCAATATCTAAAGCATACCATCTCATAGCCCAGTCAACTTTCCATTGTAATTTACAATTTCCATCTAGAACACTAGACTCTAGATCTTTTCCTTTGTTATCAAAAATAATTATAGATTTTTTTTCGTTTATCTCTTTTACTGGAATTTCTAATACTTGCCCTGTCTCAGGACATATGGGCAAAAAAGGGCTATAAGTTTTTTGACGTTCTTTTCCTAAAGTTGGTAATATGATGTTCATTATTCCCTCATAATTTTTTAAGATAACTTCTAAAGAGGGATTAAAAAAACCTGATTTATAAAGTTTAGTTGAACTTTTAAAATTATAAATAAATTTAAAATTATTCAAAAAATCTTTTAACATTTCATTATTATGTTCACCAAAACTTTTAAATTTTTTAAAAGGGTCTGGAACTTGTGTAAGTGGTTTATGCAAATTTTCTTCTAGTAATTCTTTGTTAGGAACATTTTCGGGTACTTTTCTTAATCCATCCATATCATCTGAAAAAGTCAAAATTTCTGTTGGAAGATCTGTTAAATGCTTTAAAGCGTTTACCATCATCGAAGTTCTAGCAACTTCACCAAAAGTTCCTATGTGAGGTAATCCACTTGGTCCGTAGCCAGTCTGAAGTGTGATTTTTCCTTTTTTTTCAATAATAGATTTTCTTTCTCTGAGTAACTTTTTAGCCTCAACGAATGGCCATGCACTTGTTTTTTCTAAGTTTTCTTTTTTAATCATGAATAATTCAAACAAAATCTAATATTAACGAACAACTTAATTCTTATAGAGTTGAAATTTATTTACCATAAAATAATGTTCTTTCAAAATGTCTAATTATAAAACTGTTTTTTTTACACTAGGGATACTTCAAATAATCCTAGGGATTTTTATGTTAGTGCCTATTATTGTGCAACTGATCTATAGCCAGTTTGATTCGTCTTTTTTTGGAGCCTCTATCGTAACAATAGTTTTTGGTACTTTATTTTTTTTATCAAATTTGGATCATGAAAAAAAACTAAATTTACAACAAGCTTTTTTACTCACAGCACTTTCTTGGTTAAGTATTGCAATCTTTGGGTCTCTTCCATTTGTATTTTCTAATTTAAACTTTTCATTCACTAATGCTTTTTTTGAGAGTATGTCAGGGATTACTACTACTGGCTCTACAATTATCTCAAATCTTGAGGATATGCCTAAAGGTATTTTACTATGGAGAGCAATACTTCAATGGTTGGGTGGTATTGGTATAATCGTAATGGCAATTACTTTAATGCCAATTATGAATGTTGGAGGTATGCAGCTATTTAAAATATCCAACAATGACTCATCAGAAAAAATTCTTCCAAAATCAAAAGAGATCGCACTGAGATTAATTTATATTTATTCAGGTCTAACTGCTCTTTGTGCTATTACTTATAATATTTTTGGAATGGATATTTTTGATAGTATTACTCATTCTATGACGACAATAGCAACAGGAGGTTTTTCAAATTATAATCAGTCTATTGGTTTTTTTAATAGCGTTGCGATAGAAACGTCTGCAATAATTTTTATAATTTTGGGAAGTCTTCCTTTTATTGTTTATATAAAATTTTTAAATGGAAATAGATCTATCTTTACTTCTGATACTCAAATTAAAACTTTTTTAAAGGTTATATTTATATCTATTATAATTTTATCAATTTATCTATCCATTAATAATTCAAGTTCATTTAATATAAGGTCAGTCTTTTTCAATGTCATTTCAATTTTGACAGGAACTGGTTATGTAAATGCTCAATTTGATAGTTGGGGAAGTTTTCCATTAGTTTTATTTTTAGGTTTAATGTTTATAGGAGGATGCGCAGGTTCAACAACTTGTGGTATTAAAATATTTCGATTTCAAATTCTTTATTCTTTTATAACAAATCAGCTTAAAAAAATTATATATCCCAAGGGTATTTTTGTTTTGAAATATGACCAGAATCAAATTGATAATAAATTTATTGCTTCAATAATTTCATTTATATACATGTATTTAGTAATATTTTTTTTATTATCAGCTTTGTTATCTTTAACAGGGCTTGATTTTATTACAGCAATATCTGGTGCTGCTACTTCCATTTCTAATGTTGGTCCTGGGTTAGGATCTATAATTGGTCCTAATGGAAATTTTTCAACTCTACCTGATGTTTCAAAGTGGATTTTAACTATTGGTATGATCTTGGGGAGATTAGAACTTTTTGCAATATTAGTTTTATTCCTTCCATCCTTTTGGAGAAATTAAAATGATTGAAATAAAAAAACAATCTCTTTCAGAAACCTTCTCAATTTATTTTGATAAAAGAATGTTAAAAATATTATTATTAGGAGCAATTTCTGGATTTCCTTGGGTTTTAATTGGAAGTAGTCTTAGTTTGTGGTTAAAGGAAGATGGACTTAGTAGATCAACCGTAGGCTGGGCTGGGCTTATATTTGCTGTTTATGCTTTTAATTATTTATGGGCACCTTTAGTTGATAGAATCCAGATACCTTTTTTAACAAAAAAACTTGGTCATAGAAGAGGGTGGATTGTATTAATGCAATCATTGATTTTGCTATCTCTTTTTTTGTGGAGCATGATTAATCCAACAGAAAATTTAGCATTAGTTATTACTGTCGGACTTTTAATTGCTGTGGCATCAGCAACACAAGACATAACAGTTGACGCATTAAGAATAGAACAAATTGGAGAAAATGAAGGTGGGGCAATGGCTGCTGGTGCCGCAATGGCTGTGGTTGGGTGGTGGAGTGGATATAAACTTGGAGGTGTATTATCTCTATTTTCTGCTGAATTTTTAGAAAATGCAGGTTTTGAAAATTACTGGCAATTAACTTTTTTAATTTTAGGAATTCTAATAATTTTAATGAATATTGGACTCATGTTTATTCACGAAACAGGTCATGAAGATAGACGAATAAAACAGTTAGAAAATGACAAACTAATCTCAAGCAAATTTATAAAACAAAACATCTTTACTCTGTCATTGTCTTGGGTTGCAGGTACTATTGGTGGACCTATTTCAAGTTTTTTCAAAAAAAATGGCTTTCAAATTGCTATTGGAATATTAAGTTTTGTATTTTTATTTAAAGTTGGTGAAGCTTTTTTGGGTCGTATGTCTATCATTTTTTATAAAGAAATAGGTTTTAGTAAATCAGATATTGCTATCTATTCTAAAACATTAGGTTGGATAACAACTGTAATTTTTACTCTTTTGGGAGGACTTTTTGTTATTAGATCAGGTGTTTTAAAAGCCATGTTTCTAGCTGGAATTATTATGGCAAGTACAAACCTTTTATTTAGTCTATTAGCATGGAGCGATAAATCTGAGTTATTATTTGCTATTGCAGTAATTTTTGATGATATTGCAGCAGCATTTGCGACAGTTGCATTTGTGGCATTTATTTCCTTATTAGTTGATAGAGCTTACACCGCAACTCAATATGCACTTTTAGCTTCAATAGGAACTGCTGGAAGAACAACATTAGCATCCTCATCAGGTGCTCTTGTAGATTGGCTAAATGGTGATTGGGGTACTTTTTTTATATTAACTGCCCTAATGGTTATACCTTCTTTAATTATATTATGGATTTTGAGGAATAAATTAAAACTTTATGAAAAATAATTTTCTCAATATTTCAGTCACAAATATCTATTCAAAACCTTCTTTAAAGTCAGAAGTTACATCCCAGATTTTATATGGAGAAAAATTTAAGGTTTTATCAAAAAAAAGAAATTGGGTAAAAATTAAAACTAGTTTTGATAACTATATTGGTTTTATTAAACAGAATAAATTTTATGAAAAATTTAAACCTTCGCTTAAAATTTCTAAATTAAAATCAAAAATATTTAGAAAGCAAAATAATAGATATATCCCAACAGATAAATTTCTTTATTTTGGAACAGGAATTGTAGCTCTTAATAAAGATAGAAATTATGTTGAGTATAAAAAAAATAAGTGGATAAGAAAAAAAGATCTTAAAAAAATTAATTATATTGAGAAAAATTTTTTAAAAGTAATTAAATCATTTTTAGGTTGTAAATACATGTGGGGTGGTAAAACTTCTAATGGTATTGATTGCTCAGCTTTAATTCAAATATACTTTTATTATAATAGAATTTTTTTTCCAAGAGATACAAAAGATCAAATAAAATTTTGTAAAAAAAAGATAAGTAAAAAAATAAATAAAGGCGATATTATTTTTTGGAAAGGTCATGTAGGTATGAGCATAAATCAATTAAATTTTATTCATGCTTACGGTCCAAGAAAAAAAGTCTTAATTATGCCCACAAAACATACAATAAAGTTAATTTCTAAAACTGCAAATTTGAGCGTAAAAAAAATAACAAATATAAAAAATTATTAGTCTCTACCAAAATTAGGTAAATTAATATCTTGTTTTAATTTAATTATCTGAGATCTAACTTTTTTTGTTTGAATTAATTTTTTAATAATTGATTTATTGTTTTTGGAATTAATATCTTTTTTAAATTCATTTAAATTTTTTATAAATAAGTTTATAGCCTTTGAAACATTAGTTTTATTATCAAAAAAAATATCTCTCCACATTACCTCATTTGAGGCTGCGATTCTTGAAAAATCTCTTAAACCACCAGCACTAAATTTTATTAAATCATGTTTTTGCTTTTTCTCAAAAGTTTGAGCTGTTTTTACTAAATTGTAAGCTATGAGATGGGGCAAGTGACTTGTGATTGAAAAAATTTTATCATGTTTTGTGGGACTCATCAAAACTGTTTTGGATCCCATTTTTTTCCAGAAAGAGTCTACTAACTTTAAATGTTTAAAGTTGGTTTTTTTATCTTTTATCAAAACGCACCATTTACCTTCAAACAAATCTTGTTTTCCATGTTCTGGTCCACTCACTTCAGAACCAGCTATTGGATGGCTTGAGATCCAAGAAATATTTTTTTTTAAATTTTTATTAACTACTTTTAATGAATTTGATTTTGATGAACCAATGTCTGTAATAATATGATTTTTAGTTAAAAATTTATTTAATTTTAAAATAATCTTTTTGTATTCACTCATTGGTGTGCAAAAAATAATCATATTGATCTCTGACATTACATCTTCAGGTTTTTTTGTAATGATACCTGGTAATTTTAATTTTTTAATTTTAGATAAATTTTTTTTTGATTTTTCAAAAATAAAAATTTTTTTTGCTAATTTTTTTTTTTTTATTCTTCTCAATAAAGATGAGCCTAGTAATCCACAGCCTATAATTAATATATTTTTCATTTGCCAAATATTCTTTCTACACTTCTCATAAATTTTAGGTTATCATTTCTTGAACCAATTGTTAGTCTCAACCTATTTTTAATTTTATAACCATACTCTGTTGATCTTAAAATAATTCCTTTTGCTTTTAACTTTTCATAGAAATTTTTAGCTTTGAATTTACAATTTGAGAAGTCTAATAGTAAAAAATTTGCACTAATTTCATTTGAGTAAATATTGTACTGATTTAAAAATTTTTTTATTTTTGAAGCATATAATAAATTATGTTTTACAGACTGAGAGACAAATTTTGTATCTTTAAGAGATTCCACTGCAGCTAGTTGAGCAACTTCATTAACGTTAAATGGAGGTTTTATTAAGTTTAAAGCATCAACAATTTTTCTAGGCCCATACCCCCAACCTATTCGTAAAGAAGCTAATCCATATATTTTTGAAAATGTTCTTAAAATGAAAACATTTTTTTTATTTCTAAATAAGTCTAGACCAGATTTATAATCTCGATTTTTCATATATTCAAAATAAGCATCGTCTACAACAAGTAATATATTTTTTCTCAATTTCTTTCTTAGTTGCATAAGTTCAAATTTATTGAGATATGTGCCTGTTGGATTATTTGGGTTTGCTATAAAAACTATTTTAGTTTTTTTTGTTACTTTTTTTAAAATCTCAGAAATAGATATTTTAAAATTTTTTTCTTTAGAAAAAACTACCTTTGCTCCCACTATCTTTGAATAAATTCTATACATCAAAAAACTATATTGAGGGACTATGACCTCGTCATTTGATTTAAGAAAAAGCTGACAGAGCATCTGAATTATCTCATCAGAGCCAGCTCCACAGATAATTTTATTTATATCACATTTAAATTTTTTAGATATTTGATCTCTTAACTTTCTTGATGTTCCATCTGGGTATCTAAAAAAGTTTGTATTTTTTTTTGAAATTACTTTTTTTGCTTTTAAACTAACACCTAAAGCAGACTCGTTAGCAGAAAGCTTAATGACCTTTTTTAATTTTTTTATAGTAGATTTACCCGGTTCATAGGCTTCTATGTTGATTTTTTTAAATGATAGATTTGTCATTTTTTTTAAATTTAAGCTCTTTATAAATAAAATAACAATTTTTTATATAGTATTAGTAAATTTATTTAAAAAAATTGACATACTAAATAACTTCTAGTACAAAATTTATGCGCTGATTTAACTGAATTGCGAGCGCTTTAAAAAAACCGCTAAAAATGTTTTTTTTCTCACAATTCAATATTTGGCAATTATTATGAATGTTAAAGAGAATATAAAAACACTTATTGTTAATAAACCTCTAAAGCTTGATTGCGGTCAAACTATTAATGAGTTTCCATTAGCATATGAAACCTATGGGTCACTTAATAAAGATAAGAATAATGCTATATTGGTTTTTCATGCATTAACAGGTGATCAATTTGTTACAGGAAAAAATCCTATTACAAATAAGGATGGTTGGTGGTCTTATGCAGTCGGTCCAAATAAATCAATTGATACAAATAAATACTTCGTAATTTGTGCTAATGTAATTGGAGGATGTATGGGCTCTTTTGGTCCTAGTCATAAAAATCCTAAAACAAACAAATCATATGGGACAGACTTTCCCGTTATTACAATCAACGATATAGTTAATGCCCAAGTTAATTTGCTAGATCATTTTGGAATTAGAAAACTTTTTTCTGTTGTTGGAGGTTCAATGGGTGGAATGCAAGTATTGCAGTTTGTAAGTAATTTTCCTGACAAAACGAAAACTGCTGTGCCTATAGCTTGTACAGCAAGTCATTCAGCACAAAATATTGCTTTTAATGAACTTGGTAGACAGGCAATCACTGCAGATCATAATTGGTCTAAAGGAGAATACTCCTCAAATAATACGATTCCTGATAAAGGTTTGGCTGTAGCAAGAATGGCTGCACATATTACTTACTTATCTAAAAAAGGTCTTCAAGAAAAGTTTGGAAGAAAACTTCAAGAAAGAGATGATCTTAAATTTGGCTTTGATGCTGATTTTCAAATAGAAAGTTATTTGAGATATCAAGGTTCAGTTTTTGTGGATAGATTTGATGCGAATAGTTATCTTTATATCACTCGTGCAATGGATTATTTTGATTTAGCAAAACAATTTAAAGGTAATTTATCTAATGCTTTTATAAAAACTAATGCAAAATTTTTTGTTATATCTTTTACATCTGATTGGCTTTATCCAACGCAAGAAAATAAAGATATAGTAATTGCATTGAATGCTATTGGAGCAAATGTTGGCTTCGTTGAAATAGAATCTGATAAAGGTCACGATTCATTTTTATTGGATGTCCCAGATTTTTTAAGTGCACTTAAAAATTTTTTAGATCAATCTTATAAAGAATAAATTATGAAATTAGAATTTAAAATTATTGCAGACTTATTGGAGGAAAATACTAGAATCTTAGATGTTGGATGTGATGATGGAACTTTAATGGAATTTCTGAAAAAAAATAAAAATGTAGATATAAGAGGTATTGAGATTTCAAAAAAGAAAGTTCAAGTTTGTATTTCAAAAGGATTAACTGTACTTGAAGGTAATGCTGAATTTGACTTAAAACAATTTCCAGAAAATTCTTTTGATTATGTTGTATTAGGACAAACTTTACAGGCTTTTGTAAATCCAGAAATAGTTATTAAAGAACTTTTGAGGGTTGGAAAAAAAGCAATTGTAACTATTCCTAATTTTGGTCATTGGAGAGTAAGACTTAATCTATTAACAAAAGGAACTATGCCTGTCACAAAAACATTACCAAATGATTGGTATAACACACCAAACATTCACATGTGTACAATAAAAGATTTTGTAAAATTTTCTAAAACTATTAATTTTAAAATTTACAAATCTCTTGCACTAATGAATAAAAATGTTTCAAATATAAACAATTCTAACTTATCTTTTAAAAATTTATTTGCTGAGCTTGGTATTTTCTTAATAGAGAAATAATATGAAAGTTGAAATAATCAAATGTCTACAAGATAACTACAGTTATATTATAGTTGATAAAAAAAATCAGACAGCATGTGTTATCGATCCAAGTGAAGCACAACCGATTATTAATTTTGTTGAAGAAAAAAAGATATATTTAAAGTACATTTTAAATACTCACCATCATTATGATCATATTGGTGGAAATGAAGAACTCAAAAAAAAATATAATTCTAAAATTGTTGGATTTAAAGAAGATAGAAATCGCATTCCAGGAATTAACGAATTTGTAGAAAACAATCAAATTTGGAAAGCAGATAATTTTGAGGCAAAAATTTTCCATGTTCCAGGACATACTTCAGGACATATTGCTTATCATTTTTATAAAGAAAAAAAAATTTTCACAGGTGATACACTATTCTCTTTAGGTTGTGGTAGAATTTTTGAAGGAACATATGAGGAAATGTTTAATTCTTTAAATAAAATAAAAAATCTTTCAGACGATACAGAAATTTACTGTGGACACGAGTATACTTTACAAAATTCAAAATTTTGTATTTATCACGACTCAAAAAATTTAAATCTCAAAAAAAAAATTATTGAAATTGAAGAAAAGGTAAGAAAAGGTTTGCCAACTATTCCAAGTATTTTAAAAGATGAAATTAAGTGTAATATATTCCTAAAAGCAAAAGATTTAGAAAGCTTTTCAAAATTAAGAGATTTAAAGGATAATTTTTAAGTTATAGAGCTTGACTAAAATATCGCTGAGACTATATTGCGGTTACAAATTTTAACATTATTTTATGTCATACGCAGTAATACAAACAGGTGGTAAGCAGTATAAGGTAAAATCTGGGGAGATTCTTAAGATTGAAAAATTACCAGATTCTAAAACTGATACTAAAATAGAATTTAATGAAATCTTAGCTTATGGAGATAGTAAGATAATTGAAGTTGGATCTCCAATTGTTCAAGGGGCAAAAGTTGAAGCTAATTTGATTAAAAATAGTAAAAATAGAACTGTTTTAATTTTTAAGAAAAGAAGAAGACAAAACTCAAGAAGAAAAAATGGACATAGACAGGAATATTCTATGATAAGAATCAATAAGATTTTTTCAAAAGATGGAAAAGTATTGTCTGAAGCAGAAAAAATTTCTAAGCCTTCAAAAAAAGAAGAGGCTAAAAAGGAAACAAGTAAGTAATTAGGAATAAGTTATGGCAACAAAAAAAGCAGGTGGATCTTCTAGAAACGGACGAGATAGTGCCGGTCGTAGATTAGGTGTAAAAAAATATGGTGGTGAAACAGTTATACCTGGAAATATAATTGTAAGACAAAGAGGAACCAAAATATTCCCTGGAGAAAATGTAGGAATGGGTAAAGATCACTCCATTTTTTCAGTAATAAAAGGTAAAGTAGTTTTTAAAAAAACTAAATCAGATAGAACTTTTGTTTCAGTAAAACCCAATTAATAGTACAACTTTAAACTAGCGTTGTATTATGAAATTCTTAGATCAAGTAAAAATTTATGTTAAAGCCGGTAACGGTGGAGATGGCTCCCCAAGTTTTAGAAGAGAGAAATTTATTGAATACGGTGGACCAGACGGAGGTGATGGAGGCAGTGGTGGTTCAGTAATACTAAAATCTGAACAGAACCTTAATACTTTAATAGATTATAGATACCAGCAGCATCATAAAGCAAAAAGAGGAGAAAATGGGTCAGGGCAAAATCGTACAGGAAAAGGTGGAGAAGATTTAATATTAAAAGTTCCGTTAGGCACACAAGTTTTTGAAGAGGATAACAAAACTTTAATTTATGATTTCACAAAAATCGGTGAAGAGTTCATAGCCGCATCTGGTGGCAGAGGTGGTCTAGGAAATACAAGATTTAAAAGTTCAACAAATAGAGCACCAAGAAAATATACAAAAGGAACTCTTGGTGAAGAATTTACAATATGGCTTCAATTGAAAACAATTGCTGACATTGGTATTATCGGTTTACCAAATGCTGGAAAATCAAGTTTATTAGCAGCGATAACAAATGCTAATCCTAAAATTGCTAATTATCAGTTCACTACTTTAAATCCAAACCTAGGTGTAGCAAGTTATGATGATAAAGAAATTACTATAGCCGATATTCCTGGTTTAGTAGAGGGAGCACATAAAGGAACAGGACTTGGAATACAATTTTTGAAACATATAGAAAGGTGTAAATCTCTTTTGCATATGATTGATGTAACCAATGATGATTTAAAAAAAAGTTATAAACAGATCAAAAATGAGTTAAAAAAATATAGTGCTAAACTTTCAAAAAAAAAGGAGCTAGTGGTTTTGAATAAGGTTGATTTAATTGATAATAATGAAGTGAAAAAGATAATTAAAGAATTCTCAAAAAATACAAAATCTGAGGTTATTACATTATCGACATTAGAAAAAAGATCTGTTTCTCAAATTAAAGCTAAATTAATATCTTATGCATCTTAAAAATTCAAAAATAATTGTTATTAAAATTGGTTCAGCTTTATTAGTTGACTCAAATAAAAAGATTAGAAATAAATGGTTTTCTAATTTTGCAAAAGATATTAAGAAATTAAAATCAAAAAATAAAAAAATAATCATAGTTAGTTCTGGTGCAATAGCTTTAGGTTGCAAAAAAATGAAATTTAATAAATCACGACTTAAACTTGATAAAAGTCAAGCAATAGCTTCTATAGGTCAAATAGAACTGATGAATTTGTTCACAAAAACATTCTCTAAATATAAATTAAATATTTCACAAATTTTATTAACTTTAGACGACACAGAAGAAAGGAGAAGATCTATAAATGCAAAAAGAACTTTTGAAAATTTATTTCAACTTGATTATATACCAATAGTAAATGAAAACGATACTATTGCCACTTCAGAAATAAAGTATGGAGATAACGACAGATTAGCATCTAGAGTAGCACAAATAACTAATGCTGATACTTTAATTTTACTATCTGATGTTGATGGACTTTTTACAAAAAATCCAAAAATATTTAAAGATGCTAAATTGATTAAAAAAGTTGATAATTTAAGTAAAGATATAGGAAATATTAATATCAAAGGTATGACAGAATTAGGTAGTGGTGGTATGAATACAAAAATTGAAGCAGCTAAAATTTGTAATTTGGCAGGCTGTAATATGATTATAGCAAATGGTCTTTATTTAAATCCAATAAGTCGAATTGAAAAAAAAAATAATTGTACATGGTTCGTTTCAAAAATATCAAAATTACATGCTAGAAAAAAATGGATTATTAGTTCTGTCTCACCAAAAGGGGAATTAATAATTGATGAAGGTGCAAAAAAAGCACTTATTAATGGAAAAAGTTTACTTGCAGCTGGTATTAGAAAAGTTTCAGGAAAATTTAAAAAGGGGGATCATATTAAAATTATAGATGCTAAAAAAAGAGATTTTGCTCGAGGGTTAAGTTCTTTTTCATCTGAAGAAATTGAAAAAATCAAAGGTTATCACTCAAATGAAATACAAAAAATTCTTGGATATGTTTCAAAATCTGAAGTTGTTCACAAAGATGACATGGTAGAAATTTAATGAAAAATTTATTGATTAATATTGGTAAAAAATCAAAAAAAGCTTTTTCTAATCAAATAAATTCCAAGAAAAAGGACAAGATTTTAAAGGATTATTACCGATTAATTGAAAAAAATAAAAAGTTAATTTTAAATGAGAATAAAAAAGATATTAAGAATGCGTTAAAAAAAAAGATTAAAGATAATTTAATAAAAAGACTGATATTAAATGATAAAAAAATATCAGATATCGTTAATTCAATCAAAAAAATAATAAAATTAAAAGATCCAACAAATATTGTTCTAGAAAAATGGAAGAGACCAAATGGTTTAAATATCTCTAAAGTATCAATTCCAATAGGAGTTATTGGAATAATTTATGAGAGCAGGCCAAATGTTACATCTGATGTCGCTTCATTATGTTTTAAATCAGGTAATCCAGTAATTTTAAAAGGTGGCTCAGAGGCATTTTATTCAAATCTTATACTTTCAAAGCTCTTTAGAAAGTCTTTAAAAAAAAATAAAGTTGATGAGAATTTTATTCAATTTATTGACATAAAAAAAAGAACTGTAGTCGATTTTCTTTTAACTAAAATGAGTAGGTTCATTGATGTAATTATTCCAAGAGGAGGAAAAGGTTTAGTTAAAAAAGTTCAAGATTTATCAACAGTTCCAACTATTGGTCATTTAGAAGGTATCTGTCATTCTTATGTAGATAAAGATGCAAATCCTAAAATAGCTCAAAATGTTGTTTACAATGCAAAGTTAAGAAATACTGCAATTTGTGGTGCAACAGAAACAATATTATTACATAAACAAATTATAAAAAAAATTGGTAATTCAATTTTAAAAAGTTTAGAGGAGAGTGGATGTAAAATTATTGGAGACAGTAAAATAATGAAATCATATAAAGGTAACGTTAAAAAAGCTTCTAATAAAGATTGGTCTAAAGAATATTTATCCTCAGTTGTTTCAGTAAAATCAGTAAATAATTTAAATGAAGCAATAGCCCATATTAATAAATATGGAACTATGCATACTGACTCTATCATCACAGATAATAAAAAATCTGCAAAGAAATTTTTAAAGGAAACAAAAAGTTCCATTGCAATGCATAATACATCTACTCAATTTGCAGACGGAGGTGAATTTGGTTTTGGTGGAGAAGTTGGAATTTCAACAAATACTCTTCCACCGCGTGGACCAGTTGGCTTAAATCAACTAGTTTCCTACAAGTATCAAATAACTAGTAAAGGAAAAATAAGGAAATAATTTGAGCTTAAAAAAAAATAAAATTGGTATTCTTGGTGGAACTTTTGATCCCGCTCATAAAGGTCATTTAACAATATCTAAAGAAGCAGTAAAAAGATTTATGTTAAAAGAGGTAATTTGGGCAATTACAAAAAAAAATCCTTTTAAAAGAAAAAGTAATACAAATTTAACTATAAGAATAAAGAATTGTAAAAAAATTATTGGAAATAAAAAATATATAAAAGTAGGTTTTTATGAGGATATTATCAAATCAAATAGAACAATTAATTTGATTAACTTTTTTTATAAAAAGAAAAAAAGTGAGATTTATTTTTTGATGGGGGCAGACAATTTAGTAAATTTTCATAAATGGCATAAGTGGAAAACTATTTCACAAAAATGTAATATTATTGTCTTTGATCGTCATGGCTATAAAAAAAAATCATTAAATTCAACTACATACAGAAGGTTTAATAAGAAAAATTTGAAATTTATAGAATTTAATAAAGTCAATATTTCTTCTTCTCAATTGAGAAAAATTTGATAATCTTAAATTAATTAATGGATAAAATTTCTGATCTAAAACAAATAGTTATCAACACATTAGATATAAATAAAGCACAGGACATAGTAAGCATTGATCTTAAAGACAAAAGTTCTATGGCTGATTTTATGATAATTGCTAGTGGGACATCGTCTAGACATATACAATCTTTATCAGAGCAAGTTTTAGAAAAATTAAAAAATAGTGGTGTTAAAAACTCTAGGATAGAAGGCAAAGATAGCAGTGAATGGAAGTTGGTTGATGGTATTGACCTAATTGTTCATATATTTCATCCAGAAAAAAGAAAATTTTATGAACTTGAAAAAATGTGGTCTGAATTAATACCTAAAGAGAAATTAATTATATGATTAACAAAAGTTTAGCAGCATTATTATTAATTTTCTCATTTTTTGTTTCCAAAGCTTACTCCTCTGAAAATAATATTTATAAAAAAATTGATTTATTTGGAGAGGTTCTTGAAAAAATAAATAAAGAATATGTGGATGAAGTAAATCAATCTGAAAGTATGGATTCTGCAATAAATGGTCTTCTTCAGT
>ERZ802821.884-NODE-884-length-16421-cov-14.2857_pt1 | contig 16421 bp, 12 predicted proteins | sample MGYA00345648_ERZ802821 | MGnify/ENA primary metagenome ERZ802821 (study PRJEB30503, sample SAMEA104212357) | marine metagenome | biome: Westerlies Biome; feature: [SRF] surface water layer (ENVO:00010504) within the epipelagic zone...; material: water... | reverse complement strand
ACAATAGCGACAACCTGGTCCAGTATCTCAATCTGGGCGGAAACAGCCTGCCCGGTCATGAGCAGGAGCCCGGTCAAGACGGCCGTGGCCACCCCTCTGCCGTACGGTCGTGAAGCACTAATCTGGCGAAGTGATCGTTTTACCATGCCAAGCGAGTCCAAATTTACACGCAAAAGCTAATTGTGAGCCAAAACGCCCACAGTTAACATAGGTCCTCTTTTTGCGGCGCCCTATCGACTTAGTGTGTCCCGGGCTGGGATTGTGGCGGTCCAATACGCAAGTGCCACAGCGGCTGGTTGCGCGCATACCATAGTGATGGGATCACCTTGAAGCCTGCGACGAAGAGATAACGCAGAGTGAAGTGTGCGCAGACATGCTGGCAAGCCAATAAATGAGAGGCCCCCTTGGCTGTATGGGCCTCTCTAATCCCGGATTGGCTTGCGGTAAACTGAAATAGGAAGGCAGGCGCCAGCGTACACAGCATCTGGCGCTGTCGAGCAAATTGGACTTGCAGAATATGGTGCTTATGAGAGGAAAGTTTGGCGACATTTTTTGGGCGCGCTTGTTTTGGGCGTGCTTGCTACTCGCTCTTGCGCTGGGTGGTCGGGCATTGGCTGCTGACGATAACAAACCGTCCGCACCCTACCGCGAATTTTTGCAGTCTTTGTCTGCTACTGAAAAGAAACTGCCGCCGGCGCTTGTCGCAGGTGCGCGCCACGCCGCAAGGCAACCCTTACCCTCTCTACTGGCCGCTGAGGCAACTCAGGTCGCGCGCACGATTTCCAGTCTTGAGCGGGTGTATCGTATCGATGGCAGCAGCGCAGATGAGGTCGTCACCGCTCTGTCTAAACTGGGTGTCTCGCCAAAATTTATCTCGCAATCCCGGTCCTACGTGACTGCCCAGCTGACGGGTTCGATGGCGGTGGCGCTGTCGCTATCTAACACGGTTTTCCGGATCACCGAGGTCATTGGTCCGATGGCTCAGGGCCAGGGCAGTACGCAGGCGGCGGGTGCACATCGGTTGGAAGACCTGTATCCCGCCGACAAGCCCAGGATCGGTGATCCGGCTCTGGACGGTTCGGGCGTGGTAATCGGCCTGATCAGTCTCCCTTTTAAACAGTCCGATTTGGATGCGCTGCAAGCATTAAGCACTCGCAAAATTCCCGATGCCGCAAGCTTGTTCGTGCGCTCTGGCGGCAAGGCCGTTACACACGGCGCTGGTGCGTTAAGCGCCGTTGACAATGTTAACGGCAGCACAGACATGCTCTTTTTACTGCAGTTGATCTACGACATGGCGCCGGGCGCCCGGGTAGTGCTGGCCTCTCCTGGGGTGAGCAGTGTTCCGGGAGAGTTGGCGGCCGTCGTGAGCGCTTTGGCTACCGGCGATGCGGATGAGCAGATCCCGGCTGCAGACATTATTGTCGATGATCTCTTTTATCCTGATCAAAACCCCTTCGAGATCGACGAGGTCAGTGAGGCCATTACCGCAGCCAGTGAATCGGGTGTGCTCCATATCACCGCTGCAGGGGACACGGGTCATAGTGGTTCGTCGGCAACATCCGCTGTGTACGTCTCAAATTTTGAGGGTATCGCAGCGCCGGCTGGACTGATTGCCATCGACCCTTTTTTGTCAGGCTATTTCGTTCAGTCTTTCGGTGGAGACGGATTTATCACCCTCGAGGAGGGTGTTGATCGCCTCTGTATTTTTTGGAGTGAAAAGCCCGCGCCTGGCGCTGACCCGAGATTCACCGCTTGGGTATACGATGCGAGCGACCAGTTGGTGGTTGGCGCAGAGCTGTTCTCAGCGCCGCCCGGCGGGTGCACCAGCCTGCCGATTGCCGCTGGTCACAAGGTGGTGTTTGATCAGGGCTTGTCTGCCGTCGACGGTTTGCGACTCATGGTGACGGGCGTGCGGACCAACGTCCCGTCAACTCTGGCATATAGCAGTGCGGTTTTTGATCAGGTCACCCCCGGAAGCATAAGAGGCCATGCCGCGAGCAAGGACGCATTTACCGTGGCCGCGAGCGATTTATGTGTCGACAATAATGAATCTGACTATGCCACGTGCAGCGCCAAATCGATTTCCGGTTACTCCTCGGATGGAGAGGCCTCGGGCACCGCCCGTTTCTTTTGGGAGAGCGACGGTCAGGGGGGCTATTCGGCCATTGCTAACGGGCTCGCCGTGTCAAAACCGGATGCCGCCGCAGCCGGGCAGAGTATTCTGACCACAGTTTCCGGAGGCGCGACCACGGATACAAACTTTTATGGTACGTCCGGGTCTGCTGCCGTGACGGCTGGCATCGCTGCTCTTTATTGGCAGCACTCAGAGGCCTCACCTGACGTCGCCGCGGACGCGGTGGACGAGACTGTTCGCGATCTGCTGTTGCGCGCGGCCCTTGATGTGGATGCTCCAGGGATCGATACCTTGTCTGGTGCCGGTATCCTCGATGCGCCTAAGCCCTTTGAAGGGGGTTTGCCCAGCGTAACGGTCGCCCTCAGCGCCAAATCTGCAGGCGCGATACTTGAATTTAGCGCGGTTGTGGATGCGTCTGCGATCGCGTCTTACACCGCGACTTGCACCGACGGGGGAGTGGCAATTGCCACGTGGACCGACCGGGCTGTGGTGCGGGCTACCCCCTATACCGTGCAGGCTCAAGGCGCATTAGTTTGCACGGTGACAGGCTCAATTTCTGATGGCGCGGGCGGGCTCGTGACCGTCGCAGACACCCAGGCCGTGACGGTAGGTTCTGTCAGCCCCACCTCTGTGTTTTTCGACGCAAGTATCGACGAAGCCTCGATAAGCTGGAGTACCGACCCCAATATTGTCGACCCAGCGATGCTGACGCTCGCCCTGAGATGCACTAATGCAGTGAGCGGCGTCACCGTCGTGGATGTCGCTAATCTGGCCGCAAGTCCGTATGAATTTCCGATTGCGGAGACCGACTCGTTTAATTGCACGGTGACCACAACCCTCTCCGTCAATGGCGGCTCGGCAACGCAGGTAGGCGCTCCTGCCACAGGTAACGTCACGGCCTCGCCCGCGTCGGGTTTGCCTATCTGGTTGCTGCTTCAGGCAATCCAGCAGGAGGAGTAGCCTGCAAAGTAGCCGCTTTGTTTGGCAGGCTTTTGGATATGAGATTACTGCTCTGCCGGCTACGACAGCAGTTGCTATGGCACCGTCGTGTGTCGACAGGCAACCTTAAACCACGTGGCGGCCGCAAGCGTTAGGGTGATTTAGGGTTTCTTGGTGAAGCCACGAATCATGTCGCTGAGGAGCTCATCCACCCGACCGCCAAAGCCTCCCATGCCCTTCAGCATCACCTGAATCTGGAATGAACTCTCGCGCTCCAGATTCGGATCGTTGAAGTCGACGATATCCCCAACGAGCGTATCGACGTAACGCATGTAAAGCAGACGTACTCGCCAGCAGCAGTCATCGTATTCAAAGCCCACCATGCTCTCGACGGCCTCCGAAGCTTCGAGAGAATATGCGTAGGCGCCAAACACGCTCCAGGTATCGTTGATGGGGTAGTAGGCCGACGCATTGGCTTGTTCGGTGACCGGGCGGTCGATCAAAGAGGGCGGCGGTTCTCGCAGGGTGTAGCCCAGGTTGAAGATTTTGCCATGCTCGGGCGTGAAGCTGGCCTGCGCATAAGCCGCATCAAAGTTGCTGTCGCTGGGGTCGTACAAGATGCTAGCGCGAACTTGCCATTTTCTCGAGGGCGATAAGGCCAGCTCGGCAGCGATCGCCGAGGTTGACTCTCTCAGGTCAGGGTCGATCTGGTTGAGTCTTACCTCGCGGTCACGAAAGTAGAATATCTGACCGATGCTGGCACGTAACGTCTCATTGCCCGACGCGTTATCAATAAAACGGCTGGTCACGCCGAGGGACAGCTGATCGGCGTCATCAATGCGGTCGTGGCCCGAGAATCGGGTATCCCGGTAAAGTTGATCATAACTGAAAGTCAGCTCAGCACTGTCAAAGTCAGGCTGCCCGGATTGCTCCTCATATTCAGAGTAAAGATAGTATGCCCGCGGTTCCAGCGTCTGAGTCACTTTGCTACTAAACAGTGAGGTTTGGCGTTCAAAAATCAGCCCGCCGTCGAGGCTGGCCATCACCGAGCCGGCGTCCGGAGAGTCATCCTCGATGAGTGGAAAGTCATCGAGCTCGTAGGAGACAGATCGATATTTCACGGTAGGCGTGAGGAAACCATAGGCCCATCGATTAGGCATGGTCAGGCCTGCCTCCATATAGAGACGCTCGCCGGTCACGCGCACAGATTCACTGTCAAAGTGCGATAGCTGGGTGAGCAGGATCGGTTCTACGCCCATCCAGTTCTGGTCGCCACGCCACCTCGCGGTGATCTGTGGCAGCTTCTGGTAGTCGTTACGAATATCGTCGGCGAGGGACTGAAATCTCTCCACGTCCAGGCTAACCTGCCAGTCTTCTCCTAACCAGTCGACTCTACCCAGCTGCTGTAATGCGGTTTGGCGCTGCGCGCTGAGCCGGTTGTTGTCGAGGTCGCGTATGTACTCCGGGTCGCTGACCCGGGTGTAGGCAATTTTGGTTCGCCACGCGGGGCCGAATTCCCCATTGTGTTGCGTGTTAAACAGCCACCGGTGGGAATTATTTGTGGGGTTGGCATTCTGGTAGCGCTCGTCATCGCCAATCCAACCGCCGTTCATCTCCCAATAGCCGGCCGTTTCACTCAACCAGCGCCCTTGCCCTTGGTGTAATAGTCCTCGCTCTTCTATGTGACGTGGGCGGTAAAGTGCGTCGTAATTGGGCGCCAGATTGAAATAAATGGGCTGAGTGATATCCAGTCCACCGCGACTGTCACTCCCTATGTCGGGAAATAGCAGCCCAGTTTTTCGGCGCGAATCGATGGGGAATTGCACCCACGGGAGATAAAGAACGGGCACCCCCTCGACCTTCAGTTTTGCGCCCCAAGCCTCACCCTCTCCCTGTTCCGGATCAATTGTTAGCGACTCGGCATAGAGCACCCAGGAAGGATCATCCGGTGCGCAGTAGGTCATGGCGCCCTCGCTGATCGCGATGTTGCCGTCAGCGTGCCGAATCAGAGCCTGGGCACTGCCGGACAGCTGGCGATCATGAAGGACATATTGGGCATGGCTCAGATCAGCTTGCTCAGACACACTGTTGTACCGAATCTCCGAGCCGGTCATCACGACGCCGGGCTCACGCAGGGTCACGTTCCCTGATGCTACTGCGGTTTCGTTCTGTCGATCTATCTCCACCGCATCAGCGGTAACGCTGCGGTATCCCTGCTGCACACTGACGTTGCCATTGAAATAGAGCTTGGTTTCGGTGACTTCGCTGTCGTCTGCTGTCACCTCCAGATCAGCCTCACCCGGCGGTACGCTCTGGTCGATATTCGCCAGAGGATCCAGAAACTGCCCCTGACATTGCCGGCAACGAAGTGCGGCCTGATCAAGGGGAATGACCTTGATCGGCGTCCAGTCCGGCCACGGCGCTACTGAGACCTCGGTGAGACCGTCAGCCTGCACAAGCCCTGAGGTCAGGCTCACAGACGCAGTGATCACGCCCATAACAAGCGGCTGTCGCGCAAAGAAGGTGGCTGAGCTGGTTAAAGGCAAGTGGAGTGATCGATCCGGGTCGGGCCCAGAATCATAAAGCATGCGGCGTCCGCTTGCCTCCCATTCGATTGATGTCAAGAAGGGGGTCATAATGCCTGCTTCAGGATCGGTCCGAACTGGGGACATCGATTGTCAGACGGCGAGAAATCACACCACAATATGCAGACCGCGCAACCGCAAGCGCAGCTGTGTTGGTGGCTCTCTAGGGTGCTGCAGGTGCCGGAAGCCGCACTGAATGTGCGCCAGATAGCCGGCGATGCTAGTCCTAGGCGATATTTTCGTGTGTCGCTGTCCGCAGGGTCGCCCGCAACATCCAGTCACGTCCCCGGTGCCGGCGACTCGGCGATAACAGAACAGGCTTCTCCGAACGAACTGTCTGAGCCCCCGCTCGTGATGTCGACTGACGATGAAACGCTGATTGCCGCATCGTCTCCGCCGTCAGAGAACAACGAGGCCTTTCTCGCAGTTCAAAAATTATTGCATCGAGCGGGACTTGTGGTGCCCTCGCTACTAGCGAGCGACCTCGACAGCGGCTTCTTCCTCATGGAGGATTTTGGGGATGTATTGCTTTCGGTACGGCTCACGCCTGCTACCGCGGATAACCTGTATTCGCAGGCGCTAGGTGAACTTAGCGGGTTGGCGACCATACCTTGCGTCGATGCCGATCTGCCGGTATTCGACGCGCAGCGGATTGCAGACGAATTATCAGTGTTTCCCGAGTGGTTTCTGCAAAAACATCTCGGCCTCGCCCAAGCAGATCTGCCATCAGCAATCTGGCAGGAGTTGCTCGCTCTGCTTGTCTCCGTTTTCAGGGAGCAATTGCAGTGCGTGGTGCACCGCGATTTTCACAGCCGCAACATCATGTGTCTCGCTGATGGCCGCTTGGGCATGATCGACTTTCAGGATGCGGTGCTGGGGCCTGTGACTTACGACCCTGTCTCTCTGCTCAAGGACTGTTACATCTGCTGGCCGAGAGACGATCAGCTCCGCTGGTTGGGTGCTTACCGTGAGCAGCTGATGGCGCAGGGGGTGGAGATCTCCGATGATGCACAAGCCTTCGCGCGCCAGTTTGATCTGGTAGGGCTGCAACGGCATCTCCGTGTCATGGGTGTTTTTGCCCGGTTGTGTTTGCGCGACCAGAAGCCCGATTACCTAAATGACTTACCGCTGGTGCTCGACTACGTGCGCGAGGCTTTGGCGCGATATCACGCGGAGCCCGCGGTTGGCGCTTTCTCAGATTGGTTTGAGGAAGCAGTGATGCCGAAGGTAGCGAGTCAGCACTGGTACAGCGGTCAGCGGACCGATAAGTACTAAACGGGCTGGCTATGCAGAAGGCTATGCAGAATAGGTCACTCTGGTGAGAGCAATGATTCTTGCGGCGGGGGAGGGCAGGCGGATGCGCCCCCTCACCCATGAGACCCCGAAGCCGCTTCTAAAGGTCGGCGGTGTGCCCTTGCTCGAGCATCACCTGGTCCGCTTGCGCGACGCCGGGATCAGCGAAGTGGTGGTTAATGCCTCATACCTTGGAGACCAGGTCGCCGCCTTTTGTGGCGATGGCGGTCGCTGGGGCCTTCGCATCCGGGTATCCAGAGAGGCGGCGCCGCTGGAAACGGCGGGGGGGATCATTGAAGCCCTGCCACTCCTGGGTGAAGCGCCATTTATCGTGGTTAATGGTGATGTGTACTGCGACTATCCCTTCAAGCGCTTGATCGATAGAGCCATTGATTCCGGGCAGGGCCGCTTGGTGTTGGTTGACAATCCAACCCATCATCCCAGGGGCGATTTTCGCCTAGTTGACGGCAAGGTGGAGCAACCTGAAGACACTGTGACCTCTGAAGCCCGATCAAGAAATACGCTGACCTTTAGCGGCATTGCACTCTACGCAGCCGATTTTTTTGCCGGTTACGAGCGCGGCAAGCGCGCACTCAAACCGCTTCTTGATGACGCCATTCTGCAGGGGCACTTATCGGGTGAGAGGTTTGAAGGCGTATGGAACGACGTCGGCACGCCTGAGCGTCTGGCGGCGCTCAACGTTTAACGCTCTCTGATCAGTCGCGTCGACTCCGTTGAGGCAGTAACATACGCAAAAATCGATACCGAGCGGACCTCATGCAGCCTTTTGTGATTGCGCCCTCCATACTCTCTGCTGATTTCGCGCGTTTGGGCGAGGAGGTCGAGCATGTGCTGGCCTCAGGCGCCGACTGGGTACACTTTGACGTCATGGATAATCACTACGTGCCTAATCTCACGATTGGCCCCATGGTATGTCAGGCGCTTCGCCACCATGGTGTCACGGCGCCCATTGACGTGCATCTTATGGTTGAGCCCGTCGACGCGCTGATAGGGATGTTTGCTAATGCGGGCGCCAGCTTGATCAGCTTTCATCCCGATGCCTCTATTCACGTTGATCGTTCTCTACAGCTGATTCGTGATGCTGGCTGTCAGGCTGGCCTGGTATTTAACCCCGCGGCCGGGCTCGAGCCTCTGAAGTATGTGATGGATAAGGTGGATCTGGTGTTGCTGATGTCGGTGAACCCCGGCTTTGGTGGCCAGTCATTCATCCCTTCGACCCTCCCTAAATTGCGCGAGGTGCGGACAATGATCGACGCCGCAGGGCTTCCCATTCGTCTTGAAGTCGACGGCGGCGTGAGTGCAGACAACATCCGGGAAATTGCGGAGGCCGGCGCCGACACTTTTGTGGCCGGTTCAGCGATTTTCAATCAGCCCGACTATCAGGCAGTGATCGATAAGATGCGGCAGGAACTCGAGGTTGCTGCAGTCGCGTGAGCGAGTCAGTGTCCCAGTGCGAGTTCACTGCGCTCCAATCTAAAGGCTTTAACCGAATACCGGTCAGCCGAGCCCTGCTGGCTGACACCGAGACGCCGCTATCCGCCTACAACAAACTTGCCAGCGGTCCTCATTCTTATTTATTTGAATCGGTTCAGGGTGGTGAGCGCTGGGGCCGATACTCCATCATCGGTCTGCCCGCCTCGCGCTGGCTCACGGTAAACGGCCACACGCTGACCGTTTTTGATGGTGGGGCACCCAGTGAAGTCATTGAAGGGCCTGACCCCCTCGCGTCCATTGATGAGATTGTGGGTCGGTATCGCAGCGCTCCAATGGCGCACCTGCCAATGTTCCATGGTGGTTGGGTGGGTTATTTTGGATACGACACCGTGCGCTACGCGGAACCGCGGCTTGCCCAAAGCTGCCCTGAGGATACGCTCGGGGTGCCGGATATCTGGCTGACACTCTCCGAGGAAGTGGTCGTGTTCGATAATCTGGCCGGCGCACTGACGTTAGTAGTGAATGCCGACGCTGCTTTACCCGATGCCTACAGCCGCGCGATGGATCGCCTCGATGCGTTGGAGGCTCGGCTTGCGCAGCCGGGGCCGCCACTCGAGCCCGTCTCGCTGAGGCCGCTCGATACGCGCGACGTGGAGTCACAGGTTGAGTTTTCGACCACGCAGGAAACCTTTGAAGATTGGGTATCCGTTATTAGGGACTATATTTTGCGGGGAGACGTGATGCAGGTCGTCCCGTCGCAGCGCATGACGATCCCCTTCGCGCAATCGCCCTTGACGCTGTATCGCGCGCTGCGCAATCTGAACCCATCCCCCTATCTCTACTTTGTCGACCTGGGTGAGTTTCAGATAGTGGGTTCCTCGCCTGAGATTTTGGTCCGCCTTGAGGGCGGCGAGGTCACCGTCCGACCCATTGCAGGCACTCGTAAGCGCGGCAGCTCTGCCGATGAGGATAAAGCGCTCGAGGCAGATCTCCTGAGCGACAAAAAGGAGATCGCAGAGCACCTGATGCTGATCGATCTGGGCCGCAACGATGTCGGTCGTGTTGCCAAGGCAGGTTCCGTCCGGCTCACGGAGCAGATGGTCGTCGAGCGTTACTCCCACGTCATGCACATTGTCTCTAACGTCACCGCGTCGGTGCGAGATGACATCGTAGCGATCGATGCACTAAAAGCGGCCTTGCCCGCGGGGACGTTGAGCGGCGCGCCCAAGCTGCGTGCGATGGAAATCATTGATGAACTGGAGCCCATCAAGCGGGGCATTTACGGCGGCGCAGTGGGCTACCTGTCTTGGGCGGGAGAAATGGATACTGCCATCGCAATCCGGACGGCTTTGATCATGGACCAGCGTGTGATCGTGCAGGCGGGAGCGGGCGTTGTCGCCGATTCTGTACCGGCTTCGGAATGGGAGGAGACGCTCAATAAGGCCCGAGCTATGCTCCGCGCCGTCGCCATGTGTGGTGAGGGCGGGTAGCACTGTCTTCTGCCCGCCTGGCGCGTATACCACGCCCCGGCGCCAGCAAAGTAAGCGTCCAATCCAATCCTGAGAAACGTTCGTAGCTGCGTGCTGATTCACGCGGCTTTGTTAGGGCTGCATTTGCGGTCTGATGCTGGTGATTTCAAATCTCTGCGACTCTGAGCGCCACTCTAACGTGATGTCATAGGTTTGCTCGCCGATCCATGCCCCTCTGATACTGATGCTCCTGCCCAAAGCAGAGATGCCAGCCCAGCCAAGCTCTACGTAATCGTCAACGGAGATATAGCTCTTTTCAAAACGCGTGACGCCGAACTCGACAGAGCGCTCAACAACGGAGCCAAATCTGTCAGTAACTCGGATCACCAAGTCATGATCACCCTTATCTAGCCCACTGAAATTGACCGCTGAGGCGTAGCCGGACTGATCTGAGTTGGGTATCTCCTCGAAGATGCTACCGACATCTTGGCGTGCACCACCGTAGGGGATATCAAAAAGGTATTCACCATCGACAAACACCTCAATACGCTCGATGGGATTGCTGGAAACGGCCCAACCTCGGATCATGCCGATGCCAGAGTGCATGCCACCCGCTACCGGCTCTTCAATCGCCACCCTGAGATCGGACGTGCCGTCAAACTCCACCACGTAAAACAGCGCGGTATTGGTATCCAGATCGTTCCACTGTCCTGTAGATCCTAAGTCGAAGAAGGGTTCAGGCCAATCGCGCAAACCCATCGCAAGCGCATCCTCTTCTCCCGTCGCGTTGTCGGGCTGCACGCCCCAATTAGTGTAACGGTCTGCAACGCCAGACCCGTTGAAGTCACCGCTCCAGAATCGATCGCCGTTATTGCTCCAAATCCAGACCCCTTCCGCGTCAGCATCAGACCCGCCAAGCCAAATGAAGGGGGCATCGGAGCCATCTTCTGCCAAGGTCTTTTCAAGCTGCTCCTCGGAGAGATGATTCATCGCGGCATTCAATATCGCCGTATTTTCCCGAGATGAGTCGATCCTTGCCAGATAGCCGCCGTTAGACCCCAGCGTCATAGCGCGGGCGCGCTCTAAGGCCTCAGGCCAGCTTGCGGGCTCAGTTACGATTTTGTAGGTGTGACCACCGTGTTTGAAAACGGTGTCCGCCATAGCATCGCTCGACACCAAGGCAAACAGCAAAAAAACCGCCATGGAGGCGGTGACTGCTGTTCTGCATGTCGTCCTTGCGGATTGCGCAAGGGTGCGTATCAATTGCTTCATGTTCGGAGCGCCGTGCGAATTGCAAGGGCTGATGAAATTAGCACCCGAGAGCACTCTTCACCAGTTTTTAGCATGTGTATATTGACGCAGTCACCCCGGCGATTATTCCCCCGAGGTAAGGTTTGCGGGGGCAGCTCTCGGGGGTAATTTTGCGGCATAGCGAGGCAGTGCCATAAGAAGTTAGTGCTTACTAACCTACAACCCAAATCAAAGGCCAATATCTGGATAGCCGTCAGCGGGCAACGTCCTTGCCAAACTGTTTCTGGTGGCAATAATAGCTTAAAGGTTGCGGCAAAATGACCAGCCTGGTTACATCGGCGCATGGATTCTCCGTTAGCTTGAGATTACGCGGTTTTTTACGGGAGATCGCTCCATTTTCAAGGTTTTTCGGCTATTTTCTGCTTTGGTGATGCTTTTTCAGGCGATTTCGCGTAAAAAGCGGTCTTTTCGCGGCATTTTAGGAGCTTGATTCGGTGTCACCATGATTTTGATGATCGACAACTACGATTCATTCACTTGGAATGTCGTCCAATATCTTTGGGAGTTGGGCGCAGAAGTCGACGTGCAGCGTAATGACGCGATCAGTCTGGCTGATATCGAATCGCGGGCGCCCAAGGGAATCTGCATCTCCCCCGGCCCCTGCTCACCCAAGGAAGCGGGTATTTCCATGTCGGTGATCGAGCACTTCGCCGGCAAAGTGCCGATATTTGGTATTTGTCTGGGACAACAGAGCATTGGCGCCGTTTTTGGGGGTCAGATTGTCCGCGCGCAAAAAGTGATGCACGGCAAAACCAGCCCCATTTATCATACGGGTGAAGGCGTGTTCAAAGATTTGCCCAGCCCATTCACTGCTACCCGTTATCACAGTCTCGTGGTCGACGCAGACTCGCTGCCTGATTGCCTCGGGGTCACTGCCTGGACCGAGGACGACAGCGGCGCCAAGGAGGCGATCATGGGGCTGCGTCACCGCGAGCTTGATATTGAAGGCGTGCAGTTTCACCCCGAGTCCATTCTCTCTGAACATGGCCACGCCATGCTGGGTCAGTTTCTGGCACGATGTGCCTGAGCTACTAGCGGACAAACCAACATGACGCTCCAAGAGGCACTCGAGCAATGGGTGGAGGGAAGAGATATCTCCCGCGATGCAATGCGCGCCGTGATGACGACGGTCATGACAGGCGAGGCGTCTCAGGCACAGATTGGTGCGTTGCTGGTGGCTCTCCGTATGAAAGGCGAGGCCATTGAAGAAATTGCCGGCGCCGCAGAGGTGATGCGCGAGTTGGTGACTCCTGTCTCGGTAACCGGTGATCATGTGATTGACCTGGTGGGAACAGGTGGCGATGGTGCCAACCTGTTCAATGTATCGACTGCGGCCACTTTTGTAGCCGCCGCCGCAGGCGCACAGGTCGCCAAGCACGGTAATCGATCGGTCTCGAGCAGCAGTGGTTCATCCGATGTACTCGAGACGTTCGGAGTTAATCTTGACGTAAGCCCCGAGCAGATCGCCGCCTGTGTTCAGAAAGTGGGCCTGGGCTTCATGTTTGCGCCCGCGCATCACGGGGCCATGAAGCACGCCGTCGGTCCGCGGCGTGAGCTCGGGCTGCGCACCCTCTTTAACGTACTGGGCCCGCTGACGAACCCCGCAGGGGTGAAAAGGCAGGTGCTTGGCGTTTACGACGCGGCGCTCTGCGAACCCTTGGCTGAGGCGCTGGCCCGGTTAGGCAGTGAGCACGCGTTGGTCCTTCACAGCGACGACGGGCTCGATGAAATCTCTATTGCGGTACCCACTCGGGGTTTTGAGTTGAAGGCCGGTGAAATCTCCCCGATTGAGATTGACCCCGCGACTTTGGGTCATGCCCACGAAAGCTTGAACGGGTTGCAGGTAGAGAGCGCAGAGGAATCCGCGCGTCTGATTCGGGCCGCGCTGGGTGGGGACGACGGTGCCGCCAGCATCAAGGCCCGCTCCATCATTGCGCTGAATGCAGGCGCCGGGATTTATGTATCAGGGGTGGCTGACTCACTGGCTTCAGGTATTGCTGCTGCCGAACAAGCGATGGCATCGGGCGCTGCCATGCAGAAACTGGAGGCGTTCGTCGCTTTCACGCAGGCTTTGTCAGAGCAGCAAGGGGGAGCGCCTGCCTCATGACCACCAAGCTTGCCGCACCCACGGTGCTGAAACAGATTTTCGACCGCAAGACCGAGGAGGTCGCCGAGCGTAAGCAACAGCGGTCGCTCGCGGAGCTCAAACAGCTGGCGGCTCGCGCGGACCCTGCGCGGGGCTTTCGCCGAGCGCTCTCCAATCGGGTGGTTCAGGGTCAGGCGGCCGTGATTGCCGAGGTGAAAAAGGCGAGCCCCAGTAAAGGGGTGATTCGCGAGGCGTTTCATCCCGCCGAGATTGCCGCCAGCTATGAGGCGGGTGGTGCGACCTGTTTATCGGTGCTGACTGACATCGATTTTTTTCAAGGGGCGGACGACTATTTGCAAGCCGCTCGCGGCGCCTGCTCGCTGCCGGTGTTGCGCAAAGACTTCACCCTCGACCCTTATCAGATCTGGGAGGCGAGGGCGCTGGGCGCTGACGCCATTTTGCTCATTGTTGCGTGTCTGGAATTGCCGCATCTCACAGATTTGCATGACTGCGCCCGCGAGGCCGGTTTGGATGTGCTGGTCGAGGTCCACGATGAGGCCGAACTCGAAGAAGCGCTGACATTGGGCGGCGATCTTATCGGCATCAATAACCGTGACCTCCACACTTTTGAGACCAGTCTCGATACAACTTACCGGTTACTCGAGCGCATTCCACCCGAGGTACAGGTGGTAACCGAGAGTGGCTTCAGTTCCGCAGCACAGGTCGCAGAGATGCGGGGGGGCGGGGTGCACACCTTTCTCATCGGCGAGACCTTTATGCGGGCAGAGGATCCCGGAGCTGCGCTGGCGGCGATGTTTGCCGGCGACTGACACAGCCGAGCCTGCTGAGTAGCCATCTCGCTGACCCATAAAGGTGTTAAAGCGTTGCAAGTAAAGCGTTACTTACGCTGGTGAGGCTCGGTTTGCTTAACTCGAGTGATTTAACTGGAAGTCCCACATCTTAGGGAGCCTCCTGAGCTCGAACTCAACAAAGAGCGGTTCTATTTTCCCTAAATCCAGTAGGTGGTGCGTGTCATCAGCTGGCTCGCCAGCGTCATCACGTCCTTCACAGGGCGCGGGAACTCCTCGCCGCCATGGTCCAGAGCTTCTGCGCCGTGGCGCTCCTCGTCGTTCAGCATCTGCTGCAGAATCAACTGAGACTTCCTGTCCTCACCGGGTAAAGCCTTCAGGTGCGACCGAAGATGGCTGGCGACGCGCTCCTCGGTGGCGTGGACAAACCCCAGGCTGACCTTGTCACCCGCCATGGCAGTGGCGGCACCCAGCGCAAAAGAGCAAGCGTAAAACAGGGGGTTCAAACGACTGGGTTCAGCATCGAGCTCGGTTAATCGCGCCTCGCACCAAGCCAGATGGTCTGCTTCCTCCTGCGCGGCACTGAGGAGCTTCTCTCGCGTCTCGTTTGAGCGGGCAGCCAGTGCCTGTCCCTGATAGAGGGCCTGTGCGCAGACCTCTCCGGTGTGGTTCACCCGCATCAAGCCCGCGGAATGCTCGCGCTCGCGTGGGCTCAGCGTAGGCTCATCGTGGCCGACCGCCGGGGAGGGTCGAGATGCTGCTTCGGGGAGCGATACGGATTCGCCCGCCAACTGACGAAGCCGCTTGTCGACGCGACTCAAAAGGCGGTCGATGCCGCTAAGGGGTCGTCGCGATGAAGTGTGAGTGAGTTCAGTCATGAGCCAAGCTTAACGATCTATGGCCCGCCAACCAATATCCCGGCGGCAGACCATGCCTTCCCAGCTGATCTGATCGACACCGGCATAGGCCGCCGCAATGGCATCGGCGATGGAATCACCGAGCGCACTGACGCAGAGCACGCGGCCGCCTTGCGTCACCAAGCTATCACCGGCTTGCTGCGTGCCGGCGTGGAACACCTTGGTTGTGGCCGGCCACTCCGTCTTCAGGCCCTTAATCTCATGGCCCTTTTCATAGGAGCCCGGGTAACCCCCCGCGGCCAACACTACCCCGACAGCGGGTCGCGGATCCCAGTCTGCGGACATCTCATCCAGCCGGCCGTCGAGCGCAGCGAGGCACAGCGCACCGAGGTCGTCTCTCAAGCGGTGCATGATAGGCTGGGTTTCTGGGTCGCCAAAACGGCAGTTGTATTCGATGACCGAGGGATTCCCCTCTGCGTCAATCATGAGCCCGGCGTAGAGAAAGCCGGTATAGGGGTGTCCTTCTTCCGCCATGCCCTCCACGGTGGGTAGAATCACCCTGTCCATCACTTTGGCGAAGACGGCGTCGGTCACAACCGGCGCAGGGGAGTAGGCACCCATGCCGCCGGTATTGGGACCCGTATCTCCCTCGCCAATACGTTTGTGATCCTGAGAGGTGGCCATGGGCAGCACGTGCTCGCCATCGACCATCACGATAAAGCTTGCCTCTTCGCCTTCAAGAAAGCCTTCCACGACAACCCGCGCCCCGGCGTCACCGAACTTGTTATCGGCGAGCATGTCGTGGATGGCCGCCTCCGCTTCATCCAGGGTCATCGCCACTATCACCCCCTTCCCGGCAGCGAGGCCGTCGGCCTTGATGACAATGGGCGCGCCTTGCTCTCGGACATAGGCCATAGCAGGCTCGATGTCGGTAAACACTGCATAGGACGCGGTGGGGATGTTGTGCCGCGCGAGAAAGTCCTTGGTAAAGGATTTACTGCCTTCCAATTGTGCGGCACCAGCGGTGGGACCAAAGCAGGGCAGATTGAGCTCGGCGAATCGGTCCACAATCCCGGCAACTAATGGCGCCTCCGGACCAATGACGGTCAATGCGCAGTCCTGCTCCCGGGCAAAATGCGCGAGGCCTTCAATGTCCGTGGGATCGAGTGGCACGTTTTCGAGTTTCGGCTCGAGTGCCGTGCCGGCGTTACCCGGCGCTACATAGACCCGAGCGACCGTATCCGGTTCGGCCAGCTTCCAGGCCAGCGCGTGTTCGCGCCCACCGCTACCCACAACCAGAATATTCATAAGGCGGTCTCGCTTTGGTTCACTGATCAGTGCCGGAAATGGCGCATGCCGGTGAACACCATGGCCATGCCCGCCTCATTTGCCGCCGCGATCACCTCTTCATCCCGCATGGAGCCACCAGGCTGAATCACCGCGGCGATCCCGCGCTCGGCCGCATTGTCGATGCCATCCCGGA
>ERZ802821.879-NODE-879-length-16481-cov-37.9845_pt1 | contig 16481 bp, 15 predicted proteins | sample MGYA00345648_ERZ802821 | MGnify/ENA primary metagenome ERZ802821 (study PRJEB30503, sample SAMEA104212357) | marine metagenome | biome: Westerlies Biome; feature: [SRF] surface water layer (ENVO:00010504) within the epipelagic zone...; material: water... | reverse complement strand
TTTATAACTATTATGCCCTGCCCAAAGAGTCGGGTATGTTTAGGATGGGCTATACGGTGGAGGGCTCCTCAACCAGTAATGTTGTTTATGGGCATGAACACAGGCTTTTTATTGGCCCCAAGATTAGAAAAGATTTGATGGGTCGAGCTGATAATCTGGAGCTTTCTATTGATATGGGCTGGTTTTGGTTTTTAGCCCAGCCAATGGTTTTGGTTATGGATTTGATAAATGGATATCTTAATAACTGGGGTTTAACCATTGTGGTGTTTACTATTTTTATTAAGTTGCTTTTTTGGCCTGTTACTGCAAAAAGCTTTAGATCTATGGCAGCTTTAAGAAAGATAACACCAGAGTTAAATGAGATTAAGGAAAGGTTTAAAAACGACCGTCAAACCCAAGGCACTGAGACTATGCGCCTAATGAAAAAACATGGGGCTAACCCGCTTGGTGGTTGTTTGCCTTTGTTAATTCAGATGCCGTTTTTTATCGGTTTCTTTTTTGCTTTAAGAGAAATGGTTGAGCTTAGGCATAGCTCTCTAGGTTTTTGGGCTGACCTTTCTGCGCCTGATCCTTATTTTGTTTTGCCTGCTCTTTTTGGGTTGCTTATGGTTTTAACACAAAGATTAAATCCTCAGCCGGCTGGCATGGATCCAACACAAGCTCAGGTAATGAAGTATATGCCTGTCATGTTTTCGGTTTTCTTTTTGTTTTTTCCCGCGGCCTTGTGTTTGTACACGGTTGTGAACACCGGTGTTCAGCTTGGTCAACAAACATACCTATATAAGCAGCAGGGCGCTCTTAATTCAAGTTAACCATGTCAGTGGTTTTTGCTTTAGCTACCCCTCCTGCAAAATCAGCCATTTGTATCTTTAGGGTTTCTGGGCCCGGCTGTCACAAAGGCTTAAGGCTTTTAACTAATAAGAGCGGTTTTGAGCACGGTAGGTTTTTTTTATCAAGTATTTTTGACAAGGGTTCTTTGGTTGATCGTGCGGGGCTGGTTGTTTTTGAAGGGCCAAACAGTTATACGGGCGAGGATTCTTTTGAGGTTTATGCCCATGGCGGTCTTGGTGTTATGGCTTCTATTGTTGGTGCTTTTAAGGGGGTTGGTTTCGACGAGGCTGCTCCTGGTGAGTTTACAAAACGAGCTTTTTTAAATAATAAAATTACTCTAAACGAGGCGGAGTCGGTTGCTGATCTTATTGATGCCACCGATGAGAGGGGTGTTGTTTTGTCAAACAGATCGCTTTACGGAGATATGTCTAAAACCGTTGTCGGTTTTGCCGAGGATATAGACAGTATCAGGGTTCGAGTTGAAGCTGAAATTGATTTTTCAGATGAGGGTAATGAATATATGGATAGTTCTGTTATTTCAGACCTTGATCGTCTTATTGGGGTTTTTGAGCTTTTTGTTGGGGGTTGTGTTAATAAAAAAATGTTTTCTCAAAAAAACAACATTCTTTTAGCGGGTCCTGTTAATTCTGGCAAGTCTTCTGTTTTTAATAGGCTGCTTGGATTTGAAAGGGCTATTGTTTCTGATGTGCCCGGAACTACAAGAGATTTGATTGGTAGTGAGATTTTTTATGAGTCTAGTTCATTTTCTGTTTTTGATTCTGCTGGTGTGAGAGATACGGGTGATGTGATTGAGCAAACTGGCGTGGCGCTATCTTTGGCTGAAATTAAAAAGGCTGATTTGGTGCTTGGTGTTTTTGAGAAGTTTGATAGTGTTTTTATAGATAGGTTAAAACAACTTTGTGAGAGTGGTGTTTTTATAAGTGTGCAAAATAAAACTGATATATTTGAGGTTGATAGTAAAAATTTTGATTGTTGTGTGTCTGCAAAAACCGGTTCTGGTTTTAACGCTTTAAAAAATTTAATTAGTGAGTCCTTTGATAATAATATTAAGCATGACGACTGTAAATATCTTATAAGAGAAAGGCATGAGGTTTTGTTTAAAGGAGTCATCAAATCTCTTGGTATTGCTTTAAGTGGTTTAAAACAATCAGAGGCTTTAGAGCTTGTTGCTGAGGAGCTAAAAAATGCTAGGTCTGGTTTAGACGAGGTTGTTGGTAAAAAGTTTTCAGATGATCTGCTTGGTGATATTTTTAGAGGTTATTGTATCGGTAAATAGGGTGTTGATTTCCTGTGTTTTGTTTTCGGATGTTTTTTTTATTAACAGGTTGTTTGCTTGGTTTTATAAAGCTTTATCACAGCGCTTAGCTGTGTTTATAAAAGACCCAAACCCTTTATTAAACTGGTTGTATTTGGGTTATTAACAAAAAATAACCTCTCTTATAGTAATAACAAAAAGTATATAATATAGATATTATTGTTTGAATATATATGTATAAATTTGATGTAGTAGTTGTTGGTGGTGGCCATGCGGGGGTTGAGGCAGCTTATGCTGTTTCTAGAATGGGCCTATCATGCGCTCTTGTAACTTTTAGTTATAAAACAATAGGCCAAATGTCATGCAACCCAGCCATAGGGGGGTTAGGTAAATCACATATAGTTAGAGAAATCGATGCAATGGGAGGCTTGATGCCACAAGCCACAGATATGTCCGGAATTCAGTATAGAACTCTAAACACAAGAAAGGGGGACGCCGTTCAAGCACTAAGAGTTCAATGTGATAGAGATTTGTACAAAAAAGCAATTCAAAAGATTTTAAATAAAACCAACATACAGGTGTTTGAAGAAGAGGTTGAAGATTTGATTATAAAAAAAGACTCTGTTTATGGTGTTATAACAAACAAAAACACAATAAAAGCCAAGAAAACCATTTTAACAACAGGAACATTTCTAAATGGAAAAATGTACACAGGAACAAAGATCACTCACGGGGGAAGGGTTGGAGATGGATCTTCAATTCCGCTATCCGATAAACTTTACGGAATGAAGCTTCCAATGGGAAGACTGAAAACAGGAACACCGGCACGAATAAGAACCTCAAGCATTAACCTAAAAAAATTAGAGGAGCAACCAGGCGAAAGGCCAACACCATGGATGTCTTTATACAACAGACCAAAAAAACATCAAAAACAACTTTCTTGTTATGTGGCAAGAACAAACCAGGAAACACATAAAATAATAAAAGACAACACACACCTATCAGCAATGTACTCAGGGAATATTGTTGGAATAGGGCCGAGGTACTGCCCATCAATTGAAGACAAAGTTAATAGGTTTAAAGATAAAGAGAGCCACCAAATTTTTATTGAACCAGAAGGAATAAACAAAGATCTTGTATACCCAAACGGAATATCTACAAGCCTACCCAAAGAAACCCAACTAAAATTTATTCAATCTATAGAGGGTCTTGAAAGATCAGTGGTTGAAGAGTTTGGATATGCGGTTGAGTATGATTTTGTAGACCCAAGGAGCCTTAACAAAACCCTTGAAACAAAATTTTTAAAAAACTTTTACCTTGCAGGGCAAATTAACGGAACCACAGGTTATGAAGAGGCAGCTGCACAAGGGTTAATGGCAGGCATAAACGCAGCAAGAAAACTTTTAAAAAAAACCAACATTGTTCTTGAAAGAAGCGAGGCATACATAGGAGTTTTGATCGACGACCTAACCAACCACGGAATAACAGAACCTTACAGAATGTTTACAAGCAGAGCGGAACATAGACTCCTGTTGTCCCAAAACAATGCGGAGCAAAGGCTTTTACTGAAAGCATATGACATAGGCTTGGTGGACTCAAAAAGAAAAGAAGATTTTTTAAGAAAAGAAAACAACTACAAAGAATTTATCAAAGAACTAAAAAAAATAAAAATTACCAGATTTAAGGACAACAATAAAAACAACATAGAACTTCAAGAGAAAAAAACAGCCTTCAACCTTCTATCAAGAACAGACGTAGACAAAAAAAGCTTATTTAAAACAACAAAAAAGAACAAACCTCTTTATCATAGGGCCGTCATAGAATCTAAATACAACGGCTATATTAAAAAACAACTAAGAGAAGTAGAAAAAACCAAAAAACAGAACAAGAAAAAAATACCAAACAACTTTGAATATTCAAACATAGCAGGCCTTTCAAACGAGGTTAAAGAAAAACTAAACAACAACAAGCCAGATACAATTGGGTCAGCATCCAGAATGGAGGGCGTAACACCAGCAGCAGTTAACTTAATATTAATACAAATCAAAAAAAACGAATTGCAAAAGCAGAATGCATAATCCCTTCAAAGAAGAAGAAAAAGATAAAATAAACACATTTATAAACCTAGCACTAGAATTTAACAGAACCCACAATATATTTTCTAGAGAGGGGCATGATGAGGTTTATAAAAAAGACATACTGGACTGCGAACCCTTAATCAAAAGGATAAAAAACAACACCAAGATATTAGACCTCGGATCTGGGGGCGGCTTTCCTGGAATACTTTTAGCAATAACAAAACCAAAAAGCCAAATAAACCTATTAGAAAGCAGCTCAAAGAAATGTTTTTTCCTAAAATCCGTGGTTGATAAACTAGCTCTAAAAAACACAACAATAATAAATAAAAAAATAGAACCAAATAACAACATTGGAGTATTTGACATAATTACAGCAAGAGCATTTGCGTCAATCGATAAAATTACAAAACTAACCAAAACAAACCGCAACAAAGATACAGAATATCTCTTGCTAAAAGGCAAAAACAAAACAATTCAAGAAGAACTAACAGATATAGACAAAAACCTGTATTTATATGAAATAATCAAACTAGACACAAAAACACATGAAAGAAATATGGTTCTTATAAAAAATAATGAATAAAATAATTGCCATAGCCAATCAAAAGGGCGGAGTTGGCAAAACAACAACCGCAGTAAATTTGGCAGCCAGCCTTGCGGCTACCAAGAGAAAGGTTTTATTGATTGACCTGGACCCACAAGGCAATGCAACAACAGCAGCAGGAATTTCCAACACTGACACAAAAACGCTTTATGACCATTATTTTGACAGCAAGCAAATTCAAGATTGCTTATATGGTTGCGAAGATGGATATGATCTTATTCCTGGAGGGGAGGAGCTAATAGCTCTTGAGGTGGCGATAAGAAATGACGAAAAACAAGGGTTTTTATCAAAAAGCCTAAACCCCTTCAAAGAGACCTATGATTACACAATAATTGACACACCCCCCACATTAAACCAGCTAACAATTGAGGGACTTTTCTGCGCCTCAGGAACATTAATACCACTTCAATGCGAATATTATTCATTAGAGGGTGTTGCGGGGTTAATGAGCACTATACAGACCCTGTCTGAAAAAGACATGACATCAAATAGAGTCTTGGGAATAGTTAGGACCATGGTTGATATGAGAAACAACCTAGCTAAAGAGGTTTCAGATGAGCTAGAGAAGCATTTTAAAAGCCTAGTCTTCAACACCCTAATTCCAAGAAATGTGAAATTAGCCGAAGCTCCAAGCCATGGAACATCTGGTATAAAATATATGCCAAGCTCATATGGTGCTAAAGCATATTTAGCTTTGGCTGGCGAGCTGATTAGAAGGGTAGAGTATGTCTGAAGAAAAAAAAATATTAAATAAAGGACTTGATGCATTATTGGGTCAATCAAACCCCAACCAAAGATCTGTTAAAGAAATAGGTTTAGATAAAATAAAACCAGGCAGATTTCAACCCAGGTCAAATTTTGATGATGAAAAACTTCAGGAATTAACAGCATCAATTAAAAATCAGGGGGTCCTTTCACCAATTCTAGTTCGAGAGCTGGGCCTTAATGAATATGAGGTAATTGCTGGCGAGAGAAGATTAAGAGCCTCAAAAATGGCCAAACTAACAACAATCCCATGCTTAATAGACCAAAAACAAGATCAAGATGCTTTAATATCTGCTCTTATAGAGAACCTTCAAAGAGAGGACTTAAACCCAGTTGAAGAGGCCAGGGGCCTTGATAGGCTCAAAAGAGAGTTTGGACTAACTCAGGACGAGGTTGCAACATCAACTGGCAAAGCAAGAAGTACAATCGCAAACTCATTAAGGCTTTTATCTCTTCCAACAAAGGTTTTAGATATGCTGTCAGCCGGCCAAATTGAAAAAGGCCATGCGAAACTCCTGGCCTCTCTCGACCCAGACGAGGCTGAGGCAGCGGCCACAAATATTGTAAAAAATAAATTAAGCGTAAAAGATTTAAGCAACCTTTCAGGACCTAAAAAAAACCTCAAGACTAATCTTAAAAGAAACAAAGACACGGACGTATTAAATATTGAGCAAGAAATGTCAGAAGCCTTTGGACATAAAATTGAAATAGAGGCTAAAAATAAGAAAAAAGGTAAGGTAAATATTTTCTATACAACATCGGATGAGCTCGAAACTATCATATCTAAAATAAAGAGTTAATTTTCTAAATTAAAACAAAAACAACTTGTTTAAAACACTATAAATTTTTATAATTCCGCAGGCAAAATTACTAAATATCTTATTTCTTGAAAAAATCTCAAAATAACTCTCATAGCAATAAAGCAATAATTGGAATTATTTCAATTAGCTTAGTAATAATGGGCACAACTCAACAACCATTTTTTATCTTACTCCCAATGGCCTACCTGCTCGCCATTGGCGCAGCATACAAGTTAGGTTCTAGAATAGAGGATTACGCAGTAAACGCAGCATACAACTGGTCTGCAAAATGGATGCTCTTTATCGGATTTCTTTATTTGTCTGGAAAACATATGAATAGCGCTTTTGTGTTTGCAATGTTTCTATATATCTTGATTAATACTACTTTAAGCCCAACATTTTTCTTTTCTAAAGATAGGGTAAATACATAATGGCAAAAGAGCTAACAACCGAATCTTACATACAACACCATTTAACAAATCTTACGTGTGGAAAAACACCCGATGGATGGACTTGCGATCCTTATAAAGTGGAACAAATGGGTTTCTGGGCTTTTCATGTTGACTCTCTTTTTTGGTCTATTGCGCTAGGGGCTCTTTTCATTGTTTTTTTTAAAGCAGCAATGCCAAAAAAAATTGACTCAAATTCTGCTCCAACTGGGGCACAAAATTTTGTTGAAATGTCGATAGAGTTTGTTGAAGATAATGTTCAATCATTATTTGGATCTGTTAAGAATACACTAATAGCCCCTCTGGCTTTAACTGTTTTTGTTTGGATATTATTAATGAATTTAATGGATCTTGTGCCTGTAGATTTCTTACCTGTTCTTGCTGGACATATAGCTTATGCTGTTGCTGGAGAGGGTGTTGAATGGATCAGTAGCCCAGAATCTTTTTATTTTAAAGTTGTACCAACAACAGACCCTAATATTACTTTAGGAATGGCTTTCGCAGTATTTATATTAACAATTTACTACAGCATAACTGTTAAGGGCCTAAAGGCTTTTGTAGCAGAACTCACACTCCATCCTTTTGGAAAATGGTTGATGCCTGTAAATTTTGTTTTAGAGATGGTTAACTTTATTGCAAAACCTATTTCACTTGGCTTAAGACTATTTGGAAATCTTTACGCTGGTGAAATGATCTTTATCTTAATTGCATTAATGTTATTTTTTAGTAGCATACCAATAGGCATGCTTGGCTTTGGTTTGCATTTGGTTTGGGCGCTTTTCCATATATTAATTGTGGCATTGCAAGCATTTATTTTTATGGCGCTAACAATCGCATATTTGGCGATGGCGCATGAAACAGAGGAACATTAATCCTCAACTTATAGGAGAAAAAAATGGAATATAGTATCTTGGCAGCGGGAATCACAATGGGCCTTTCAGCGATCGGAGCTGGTATTGGTGTTGGGATTTTAGGAAGTAAATTTATTGAAGGTATAGCTAGACAACCAGAATTAGCACCCTTTCTTCAAGGCAGATTCTTTTTAATGATGGGGTTAACCGATGCGGTTCCTATGATTGGAGTTGGTCTTGGAATGTATATGTTGTTCGCTATATAAACAAAGATAAAAAGATATGAATATAAACGCAACCTTACTTGCTCAAGCAGTCGTTATGATTGTATTTGTAGCTATATGTTGGAGATATATTTATCCTCCAATACTATCAGTCATGCAAGAAAGAGAGAAAAAAATATCTGATGGACTTGAGGCTGCAAAAAAGGCAGATGATTCTCTAGAGGAGGCAAAGCTAGCCTTCGATAAAGAGCTAAATCAAGCAAAAGCAGAGGCTGCAGAGATTCTTGAAAAGGCTAATGCAAGAGCCTCTTCAATTGTTGGCGATGCTTCAGCTAAGGCAGAAGCAGAAGCAGAAAAAATTATGGCTTCAGCATCAACAGCTATAGAAAACGAAACCAATAAAGCCAAAGAAGAACTAAGACAGCAAATGTCAGACATTATTATTGATACAACTCAAAAAATTCTTGGTGATGAAATCTCAAAAGAAAAACACGAAGATATTCTTAAAAAAGCAGCAGAGGATCTATAGACAATGATTGAATTAACGCCTTTAGCTAGACCTTATGCAAAAGCATTGTTTGAATCCGCAATTGAATCAAATAGTATTGATGAAATGGCAGTTGAGTTAAAAACAATGGCAGCAGCAGCAAAGACAGAAGGCATTATAAACACCATTGAAAACCCAACCCTTTCACGAAAAGAGATTGTAGAAATTCTTGTTAATTTATTTGAAGAAAGCGTTTCAGATACAGCAAAAAAACTCATTGAAATTTTGGCTGAAAATAAGCGCTTAAATTTGCTTGAACCGATATATTTAATTTACCAAGATCTTCTAGAGAAGCACAAAGAGCAAAAATCAATTGAAGTTTTCGTAGCCGTAGAGCCTGGTGATGAGGCAAAAGAAAGCATTGAACAAAAACTAAAGTCCACTTATGGCAAAGATGCCAATATATATTTTTCAAAAGACCCAGCCATGATGGGCGGCTTATCTATAAAGATAGGTGATGAAACACTTGATCTTTCTATCAAAGGAAAGATTAACAAACTTGTAAACCAATTAAATTTTTAAGGTGAAAAAATGAGTCAATTAAATCCATCAGAAATTTCCAGCGTTTTAAAAGAAAAAATTGCTGGTTTAGACCTTTCTGCAGAAAGAAAAAATGAGGGCATAGTTGTTAGTGTCTCCGACGGTATTGTAAGAATACATGGCATGGGTGATGTTATGTACGGTGAGGTAATAGAGTTCGAAAATGGTACTAAGGGAATGGCTCTTAATTTAGAGCAGGATTCTGTTGGGGCAGTTGTTCTTGGAGATTATCTTGAGATCATTGAAGGACAAAAAGCTCTTTGTACTGGAAAGGTTTTAGAAGTCCCAGTTGGAGAGGCTTTACTCGGAAGGGTTGTTAATACTCTTGGCACACCAATTGATGGAAAGGGGGAGATAAAAGCAGAAAATACTGCACCTGTTGAGGTTGTTGCTCCTGGTGTTATTGCGCGTCAGTCTGTTGATCAACCAGTTCAAATTGGTCTAAAGGCTGTTGATGCAATGGTTCCAATTGGAAGGGGACAAAGGGAGCTGATAATTGGGGACAGACAAACAGGTAAAACAGCGGTTGCAATCGACGCAATTATTAATCAAAAGGGAACAGGCATTAAATGTATTTACGTTGCCATTGGCCAGAAGCAATCGACAGTAGCAAACGTAGTCAGAAAGCTTGAGGAATACGGAGCAATGGAACACACGATCGTGGTTTCTGCAACAGCTGCGGATCCGGCACCAATGCAATATCTATCGGCATATGCTGGTTGTACAATGGGAGAGTATTTTAGAGATAAAGGTGAAGACGCTTTAATTGTTTATGATGACCTTTCTAAACAAGCAGTTGCATACAGACAAGTATCTCTTCTATTAAAAAGACCTCCAGGAAGAGAGGCATATCCAGGTGATGTTTTTTATCTTCATTCAAGATTGCTAGAAAGAGCTGCAAGAGTTAACGCAGACTATGTTGAACAAATTACAGGTGGAAAAGTTAAAGGAAAAACAGGCTCCCTAACAGCGCTTCCAATTATCGAAACTCTTGCCGGAGACGTTTCAGCCTTTGTTCCAACAAATGTTATTTCAATTACTGATGGTCAAATATATCTAGAAACTGAGTTATTTAATGCAGGTGTTAGACCAGCTATTAATCCAGGGCTTTCAGTCTCAAGGGTTGGTGGATCAGCTCAAACAAAAATAATGAAAAAATTAGCTGGGGGAGTTAGGACAGCATTAGCACAGTATCGTGAGCTGGCTGCATTCTCACAGTTTGCATCCGATCTTGATGATGCAACCAAACAGCAGCTTGCTAGTGGTAAAGCATTCACTGAGCTGCTTAAGCAAAAACAATACGCTCCAATGAGTGTTGCGCAACAGGCATTAAGCCTATTCGCTGCTGATAGAGGTTACATGACAGATGTAGAGGTTGATAAGATCTTAGATTTTGAAGAAGCGCTTCATGGTTATTTAACTGCTGAAAAAGGCGAGCTAGAACAACAAATTAATTCAACAGGAGACTGGAACGATGACATAGAGAGTCAATTCACAGCACTTGTTGAAGATTTCAAAAAGACACAAACCTATTAATATAAAATGGCAAATACAAAAGAAGTAAGAAAGCAGATTGCGAGCATCAAAAGCACGCAGAAGATTACTTCTGCCATGGAAATGGTTGCTGCCAGTAAAATGAAAAAAACTCAAGATACTATGCTTGAAGGCAGACCATATTCTTTAAAAATCAAAGATGTTATTTCGCATATAGCTGTTGCAAATTCAGAATACCCTCATCCCTTTTATGAGGAGAGGACTGCTAAGAAGGCATGCTTTATTGTGGTTTCGTCAGACAAAGGTTTATGCGGTGGGCTCAATATAAATTTATTTAAACAAGTCATAGCAAAATCTGCCGAATTAAATGAACAAGATATAGACTCTTGTTTTGCTTTAATTGGAACCAAGGCATCTGCATTTTTTAAAAGTGTTGGCGGGGAGGTCGTAGCAGTTGCTGAGAAGCTGGGCGATAAACCAAATCCAGATGATTTGATTGGACTTACAAAAGTAGTCTTAGATATGCATAAAAATGGTGATATTGATCAGGCATATCTTTGTTCAAATGGTTTTGTTAACACCATGACACAACAACCAAATGTTGAGCAACTAATTCCTCTTGCTCCTGAAGAGCAAGATGAGCCAAGCTCAACACAGTGGGATTACATCTATGAACCAGAAGCTAAAGTGCTTTTAGATGGCCTGTTAACAAGATACATAGAGTCGTTAGTCTATCAAGCAGTTATTGAAAACAATGCTTGTGAACAGGCGGCAAAGATGATTGCTATGAAAAGTGCTACAGACAATGCTGGAGACTTAATTAAAGAATTAGAACTTTTATATAACAACGTAAGACAAGCAGCTATCACTCAAGAGCTCTCAGAGATAGTTGGAGGCGCATCAGCAGTTTAAGGAGAAAAATATGAGCAACGGAATAGTTACACAGATCATTGGGGCGGTTATCGATGTCGAGTTCGACAAAGATAATATTCCAAAGGTATATGAAGCACTTATGATTGATGAGAGTGGAACAACTCTTGAAGTTCAGCAGCAGTTGGGCGACGGCGTTGTAAGAACAATTGCAATGGGAGCAACAGAGGGTTTAAAAAGGGGCCTTGCAGCATCAAGAACCAATGCGCCTATATCAGTCCCTGTAGGACCAGAAACACTTGGCAGAATTGTTGATGTTCTAGGCAACCCTATCGATGAAAAGGGACCAATTGGTGAAAAGCAGAAAATGCCTATTCATAGAAAACCTCCAACATATACAGATCAGTCTGTGTCTAATGATGTTCTTGAGACAGGAATTAAGGTTATTGATTTAATGTGTCCTTTTGCAAAGGGTGGAAAAATTGGATTATTTGGGGGAGCGGGTGTTGGTAAAACAGTTAATATGATGGAGCTAATTAATAATATTGCTCTTCAACATTCTGGCCTTTCTGTATTTGCCGGCGTCGGTGAAAGAACCAGAGAGGGAAATGATTTCTATTATGAAATGCAGGAATCTGGAGTAGTAAATATAGATAATCTTGGAGAGTCTAAAGTTGCAATGGTATACGGACAGATGAATGAGCCACCAGGAAATAGGTTGAGGGTTGCTTTAACAGGTTTAACAATGGCCGAAAGCTTTAGAGATGAAGGAAAAGATGTTTTATTATTTATTGATAATATCTATCGTTACACTTTAGCGGGAGTTGAGGTATCAGCTTTATTGGGAAGAATGCCTTCAGCTGTTGGATATCAGCCAACACTTGCTGAGGAAATGGGAGCTCTTCAAGAAAGAATTACATCTACAAAGACAGGGTCTATTACTTCAATTCAAGCGGTATATGTCCCAGCTGATGACTTGACGGACCCCTCACCAGCAACCACTTTTGCTCACTTGGACGCAACAGTTGTTTTATCAAGACAAATTTCGGAATTGGGTATTTATCCTGCTGTGGATCCTCTTGACTCAACAAGCAGGCAGCTTGATCCTTTTGTAGTTGGCGATGATCATTATGAGGTTGCACAAGGAGTTCAAAAAATTCTTCAAAGATATAATGAATTAAAAGATATTATTGCTATTCTAGGGATGGACGAACTCTCTGAAGAAGACAAGGGCTTAGTAGCAAGAGCTAGAAAAGCTCAAAGATTTTTATCACAACCCTTCTTCGTTGCAGAGATATTTACAGGCACGCCTGGTAAGTATGTTTCACTAGAAGATACTATTAAAGCTTTTAAAGGAATATTAAACGGTGATTATGATCACCTTCCTGAGCAAGCATTCTACATGGTTGGAACAATCGAAGAGGCAGTAGAAAAGGCTAAAACTTTATAAAAAATGAGCACTATTAAAATTAACATAGTATCTTCCAGTGAGGAAATTTATTCTGGTGAAGCTACTATGGTTTTTGCAACAGGAACTCTTGGTGAGCTTGGTATAGCGCCCGGACATACCCCTCTCTTAACTGGATTAGCTGCAGGGCCAGTCAGAGTTCAAAATGGCTCAGAAGAAGAAGCATTTTTTTGTTCAGGCGGATTCTTAGAAGTGCAGCCAGATCTAGTAACTGTTTTATCTGACACAGCTGAAAGAGCAGATAGCCTTGATGAATCAGAAGCAATAAAGGCAAAAGAATCGGCAGAACAAGAATTAGCAAATAAAGATGCAACCCTTGATTATGCGAAAGCGTCAGCTCAACTAGCTGAAGCAGTTGCAAGACTTAAAACTATTCAAAAACTTCGTAAAAAGCAGTAAGGTATATATTTAACCTTAAGTTAGACTTGAACATACACACTATAATTCTGGCAGCCGGAGAGGGCTCAAGAATGAAATCTAATAGAGCAAAATCCTTACAAAGGGTTGGTGGTGTCACCATGCTTGAAAAAATATGCCAAACAGCAGGAAGTATTAGCCCAAAAATAACCTTAGTCGTTGGGTTTGATAAAGAGACAATAATTAACGAATCCCAAGCGTTCAACTTAGACATCTCCATTAGCGAACAGCCTGAAGCTATTGGAACAGGGGATGCAGTTAAATGTGGTATAGACAATGCCCAAGATGGCTCAAAGATCCTTGTTTTATATGGCGATGTTCCTCTTATTAAAAAGGATACTCTTGAAAAGTTAATTCATTCCTCTGAAGAGGGCCCTTCAATATTAACCACAGTCTTAGAAGATCCATTTGGTTATGGAAGAGTAAAAAAAGACAGTGAAGGAAATGCTACTGCCATCGTAGAAGAGAAAGACGCAAACAATGAAGAGAAACAAATAAATGAAATTTTTACAGGAGTCTTATGTTCATCTAAGAACATTTTGAAAGAAGCATTATCAGAGATAAGCAATGAAAACGCAGCAGGTGAATTTTACTTAACAGATATAGTTTCTATAATAAGTAATAAAGGTATTAAAATAAAAACATATAAAGCTTCAAATGATGAGGTTAAAGGCGCAAATACCAAAAAGGAGCTTGCACAACTAGAGGCAACATACAGATCAATGAAAGTAGAAGACATCTTAAATCAGGGCATCACTGTTGCAGATCCACTAAGACTCGATATAAGGGGCGAGGTTGTTGCAGGAAAAGACTGTTCTTTAGATGTTAATGTGATTTTAGAGGGCGATATTAAGCTTGGTGATAATGTTTCAATCGGACCAAATTGCGTAATAAAAAATACTAAGATTGGAAGCAATACTAATATAGAGGCTTTTTCTCATATTGATGGAGCTACAGTTGAAGAAGGTTGCACAATAGGACCATACGCAAGACTAAGAGAAGGCAGTCAAATAAAAGCTTCAGCTAAAATAGGAAATTTTGTAGAAACAAAGAACTCCACTCTCGGCGAGGGAGCTAAGGCAAATCATTTTACTTATTTGGGTGACACAGAAGTAGGCAAGGATACAAACATAGGCGCAGGAACAATAACTTGCAACTATGACGGAAAAGACAAACATAAGACAATAATTGGAAGTGACAGTTTTGTTGGTAGCAATACTTCCATAGTTGCTCCAGTAACTGTTGGATCTAATGCTACAGTTGCTGCAGGGTCAGTCATTACAAAAGACATTCCTGACAATGCCTTGGGTGTTGGAAGATCTAAGCAAGAAAACAAAGAAAACTGGTCTAAAAATAAGGACTAAAATATGTGTGGAATAATAGCTGCCGCTTCTAATCGGAATGTTGGAAAACTTCTTGTACAAGGTTTGCATAAGATGGAATACCGAGGCTATGATTCTGCAGGAATAGCCCTTCATCAAAGCAATCAAATAGCTCACTTAAGAACTCTAGGGAAAGTAAAGTTACTAGAGGAAAAGATGATAGCTGAAAAACCAAAAAGCAAGTTGGGCATTGCTCATACAAGATGGGCAACTCACGGCGAGCCTTCAGAAGAAAATGCTCATCCCCACATGTCTAATGATAGGGTTTATATAGTTCATAATGGAATAATTGAGAACTATCTTGATTTAAAAGAATTTCTTAAAAAAGAGGGCTACTCTTTTTCATCTGAGACAGACTCAGAATTAATTGCTCATATGCTTGAGTATTTTCTTAATAAAGATAACAGCATGTTGGACTCAATGTACTTAACAAAGGAAAAACTCGAAGGTGCATATGCAATCGCAGCAATCGACAGAGAAAATGAACATAATATAACTATCGCAAGAAGCAAATCACCTCTTTTGATAGGTATCGGTATTGACGAGTTCCTAGCGGCATCTGATCCTTTAGCAATTGGACAGCTAACAAATGAATTTATTTTTTTAGAGGACGGAGATGTTGCTGAGATTTCATCCGAAAGCTACACAATTTATGATGATTCAAAAAAACAAGTCGAAAGAGAGATTTCCAATATAGATATTTCTAGTCAGGCAACTTCGAAAGGTGATTTCAAGCACTTTATGGAGAAAGAAATTTATGAACAACCTGAGGCTATATTAAATACTATTGATGGAAGGGTTGGTGGTGATGATGTCCTTGATAATATTTTTGGTCTTGGCTCTTCTGAAATGTTTGAGAAGGTTAAGAGAATACAAATTGTAGCTTGTGGGACAAGCCTCCATGCCGGAAGGGTTGCAGCCAACTGGTTTTCTTCAATTTCAGAACTTCCTACTCAGATCGACTACGCCTCAGAATATAGATACAGGAATCCTCATGTTGATGAGGACTCGCTACTAATATCTATTTCTCAATCAGGTGAGACAGCTGATACTCTTGCTGCACTAAGATATGCAAAAGAAAAAGGCTATTTATCCACACTGAGCATATGCAATGTTCCAACTAGTTCACTTGCAAGAGAATCTGAATATTCTATTTTTACCAATGCAGGCCCTGAAATTGGAGTTGCTTCCACCAAAGCATTTACTACTCAGCTTGCTGCCTTAATGTTATTAGCATTGTCATTAGCAAAAAGCAGAGGAGCAAATCCTAAGTTAAGAACAAGAGTAATCACTGGAATGAGGTCATTGCCAGATACCGTTCGCGAGACGCTTAAATTAAAAGACGAAATATTGAAAATAGCTCCTGAGATAGCAAGCAAAGATAACGCACTATTTTTAGGCAGAGGAATTTTTTATCCCATTGCTAAAGAGGGCGCTTTAAAGCTTAAAGAAATTTCATACATTCATGCTGAAGCATATCCAGCTGGAGAATTGAAACATGGACCCCTTGCTCTAATTGATGAAGATATGCCTGTTATTGCCTTGGCGCCAGAGAGTGAAATAGCTGAAAAACTTGTTTCAAACTTAGAGGAGGTTAAAGCCAGAGGCGGAACCATTTATGTTTTTTCTGATCCTTCTATCAAAATGGACTTAAAGGCAGGAAGATTAATCACTATGCCAAAATGTGATTTTCTTTTAACACCAATAATTTATACCATTCCTCTTCAGATACTCTCATATGAGGTTGCACTTCTGAGGGGTACCGATATTGACCAGCCAAGGAATCTAGCCAAGTCCGTTACTGTCGAGTAGTTTCGAACAGAGAATTAGTTACCTTCTTAGGGTTTTTAATATTTCCTCAACCTTATCGTCAAAACCCTTTTCA
>ERZ802821.865-NODE-865-length-16666-cov-17.793_pt1 | contig 16666 bp, 14 predicted proteins | sample MGYA00345648_ERZ802821 | MGnify/ENA primary metagenome ERZ802821 (study PRJEB30503, sample SAMEA104212357) | marine metagenome | biome: Westerlies Biome; feature: [SRF] surface water layer (ENVO:00010504) within the epipelagic zone...; material: water... | reverse complement strand
GGTTATTTTTGTATTTAAATATGAATACCGATATAGAAGATTACATTATTAGTAAAAATATGATGGGGGAGAGAGATTATAATAATGTTGATTATTCTAAATATGACTTAACTAAATGTAAAGTCATATTTAGAAATTTATTAGAATGGTTGGAATCTAATCAAGAATTTATTAATATTGAAAATAATAATAAATTAGTAAAAATGTTTGAATCCGAGCTCAATAAACAAATGCGATTCACGAGAATTAGAGATTTACGAAAATCTGTGTTATTAAATGTATTTAATAATTTGATTGTTGTTGACGATTTTGATAATAAATTGGCTAAGCACTTTGATATTTTAAAGCTATTGCTGAGAAAGAAGCCTTCTCGGAATTTATCTGGAATTACTAGTATTACTGTTATTACTGCTCCTTTTCCTGATGGACAAAAATTTAGTTGTTCGCATAATTGTTATTATTGTCCAAATGAACCCGCTCACGCGGATAATGGATGGCAAGCTCAACCTCGTAGTTATTTATTTTCGGAACCAGCTGTTTTGCGTGCAAATCAACATAAATTTATGGCTATTAATCAAATGATCAATCGTATGGATACATATTTTAGTAATGGACATGTTATTGATAAATTAGAAATTATTGTTGAAGGGGGGACTTATACTGAATATCCTGTGGAATATTTGGAGCGTTATCATCGTGATATATTTTATAGTGCAAATATATATTTTGATTTGCGACGGATTTATTCTAATTATGATGATTTTGATCCAAATGGTGGTGAATTGGATATAAGTTTGCTAGATAAACTTCGTCAACCATTGTCGGTTGAGGAGGAAGTTAATATTAACAAAACGGCTAAGGTACATATTATTGGTGTATGTATAGAAACTCGTCCCGATGCTATAGATGATGATTGGCTTTGGCGTTTTCGTCGATGGGGAGTAACTCGTGTTCAGCTTGGTATGCAACATGTTGATAATGCGATTTTGAAAAAGGTTAATCGTGGCCATACTATTGAAACGGGGTTATGGGCAATGAGATATTTGAAAGATAATTGTTTTAAGATCGATATTCATATTATGCCCGATTTACCAGGATCTAGTCCTGAAATAGATAAGAAAATGTTTGATTATGTTTATTCTGTGGTTTGTCCTGATCAGATGAAAGTTTATCCATGTGAGGTTGTGCCTTGGACTATTATAGAAAAATGGCATAAATCTGGGAAATATGTACCATATTTTGATAAAAATCCGGATGATTTAATTGATGTTGTTCGCTATTCAATGGAAACATGTCCTAATTGGATTCGTTTGCCGCGAGTTATTAGAGATATTCCAAAATCTTATATTCAATGTGGAAATACAATTGCTAATCTTAGGCAAATAATTGATCGGAAATTAGATTCCGAAGGGGTAATAAGTCAAGATATTCGATCGCGCGAAATAGGAAGGCATAGCAAATATTATCGGATGAAGGCGGGATATAATACATATTATAAGTATACTAATGGAGGTCATGATTATTTTATAGCATATGAGAGTTATGATTTACGTGCATTGTTTGGATTTATTCGTTTGCGAATTGTTGATAAAAATAATTTGCAAATATTTGATGTTTTAAAGGGAAGGGGTCTTGTTCGTGAATTGCATGTATATGGTGATACTCGGGGCGTTGGTGCATTTGATAGGCGCGGATGTCAACATAAGGGAATTGGTTTAGGCCTTTTGTGGTTGGCAGAATGGGAAACAATGAAACAAGGGTTATATGGTATTGTGGTTATAAGTGGCGAAGGTGTTAAAGAATATTATGAAAAAAAAGGTTATAAAGAAGTTGATACATTTATGGTTAAGGATTTTTGGGTTTGGAAGGTTTGGTTAATTTGGTTTGTTTATCTGGTTTATGGCCAGATTGCATTGTCTATATGTAACTTATCTTCTGGATCATTTAAATAAGGTTCTTGGTTAGGTTTTTTGAGCATATATTTTGGTGGTAGTGGCAAAATGGATGGAGATGGGGCAATTGATTTATTATCATTATTTTTATTCGATTTCATAAAATCCCCCGAATATTCTGAGCAGGCCATATCTGGTTGTTCTGTTGAAGATATGGAATCTCGTGAATTATTTGTAAGTAATGGTGGTGATGAAAAATCTGAAGGATCGTTATCTAAAATCATGATTGCCATTGCTGCATAATTATGTAAATCTATTAAAGTATCTCTAAGTGCTTCGGTATTTACTAATGAAATCTGATTAGTTGTAATCGATTGCATTCTTGAAATTTTATCACCCATTCTAACTAAAACACCTATTGTTCCATAATTTGCAAATGCATCTCCATAATCTTGATTTTTCCTTTTGAAAAGTTCCATTGCCTCGAAATGAATACATGATAGTTGATCTATTCTTTTTGGAATAGTAGTATTATTTTTTGAATAGCTTTTAGATATAGGGGATGGTGGTGGTGGTGCGCGCGTAGAATTCATTATAATAATTTATTAATGGGTTTTTATATTATTTTCAATTTTTGTTTTATTTATCTTATCTTATTTATTTTTAAAATAATTTTAAAAATAAATAATTTATAATATAATATATATAATATGGGCTTTAATATTGCTTTAGGTTATACATACGTCAGAAATTCACAAACACTTTATTATCCACATTATTATAATTCAAATACTTATGGTAGTTGGCAAAAAAGAATGTTAGCAAATGGGGGAAATCGTTTTGGAACGCAAGGCACATTAGGTCACAAAATAGGTGTAAATAGGATTTAATTTCCACAAGTTTTACATCCTTTAGCTCCATTATTTACAGTAAACATGTTCATTCCTAATTTAAAAGTTTTTGTGTTTCCTAAAATTATAGCATTTGATGCTAAAGGTGTTGATTGTCCAGGTTGAACATGGTTTGTTTGTTGATTATTTTGATTAAAACTTTGTGAAGTACTAGTAAAAACCATAGTCATCGGCGCAGGCATATATATTTTATTTAAATATTTAATTTTGTTGATTAAATATTTAATTTTGTTGATTAAATATTTAATTTTAGCATTGACAATTGTTTGAATATACTATTCCGAACTTTCTTACTTTATTACCTGTGATTGGCGCATGTGATGGTGTAGTTAGTGGCGGTGATGTTTTTAAATGTTGAGCTTTTTTTCTTGCTAAAATTCTATCAAAACTATTATGTTTTACATCTACTCCTGCTCCTCCCGGCCCTAGTTTACCTGGTCTTAATCTTGGATTATATGATGCTTTTTGAACATGAAGAATATTTCTATCGCTTGCCTGGTTTTGATTTACATTATTAAATTCTAATTTTGGTGCATTTTGCTGTGAACCTTTAATTGTTAAAGCGGCTAAATTATTTAGATATAATGATGCTGGTACTCTTACTGTATTTTGTATTTGTTTTTGTACATATATTTTGTTTGTATCTAGCTCACAATTTCCGGAAGGACAAGAACCACATGCACTACATTGTACTGGTCTTTTTGGAACATATTTATTATTTGAATCTTGATTGCAAGTATCTATTAAATTATCACAATTTGAGCAGTTATATAACTTGATGAATGGCATGTAATTATATTATATTAAGATATAAATTATTCTGATATAAATTATTCTGATATAAATTATTCTGATATAAATTATTCTGATTATGTAGATTCTATAAATTCTAATGCGCACCATGCAGAGAGTACTTCTGGCTCGTTAGAATTTAAAATCGTAGTTATATGATTATAATTTAAATAAAAGAAACCATTAAAACCCGACGAATTACCCCAACTATTTTGTATTATAAAAACTCCATCCTCTATATTATCGTTATATCCAACCAATAATACAACGTGGTAACCTATAAATGTGGTATCATTAGTAGTTGTTGTTGTATCATCGTAAAATATATTTGTTAATGGATCATAATATCCATTATCTTTTTCATATATCATAATTGTTATTGTTAATGGTTTATTGGTATTTAGTAATATTTTTATATTATCAATTGTATTTTGTTGTTGCGATGTTTGGGTGTTATTATATGCCGGTATTAATTCAAACAATAGTGGGTTTCTTGTACCAGCTGATTTATTATTATATATTTTATAAAATTTATTGGAATTTGCTACACTTAGAATATCGTTGGGAGTATCATTTATTACTTTATCTATATATTCATTTACTAAATATGTTTTTGTATCTTCGCTTAATGCTTGAAATGATGGATCATACTGTAATGCATTTGCTAATAATGGATATGTGTATTGTATTTCCAAAGGACAACTATTATTTAAATAATAAGCTATTGCATATCTTGCATCTCCTCCATCTGAAAATGGATTATATGATCCGTCTCTAATACTCTGACATTTGTTGAATAATTTTTCAATATATATCATTGATGGTAACATATAGTTACTTATTTCATTGAAACTATTATCTGATAGTTGATTGTGTTGTTTAAGTAATGCAGTATATGAAAAACTTATTAATGCAGCACTTGAAAATGCATAACAATCTCCTAATTTGCCTTGATTTAATACATTCGGACCCCATCTTGGGCTTAGAGGATTATTGCTACTATCAAGTGTTATTAAAGCAAATATAGTTTCTGTCGGCACTGTCTCACCTGTAACGGGTGGGCCAATATATTGTGCTATATTATCATTTTCAAATTCTTTAATTAAGTCTGGTAATTTTATATATGATGCTTTATTTGGTGGTGCAAAAATATTATTTGAACTAGCGGTATTTGTACTATATGATGATTTTTTTATTCTATTATTATGTGGTGTATTTATAAAAGTGGTTTCATCAGTTAAATCACTTATAATATCGGCTGTACTTTTATCTATTTCTACTCTTGATCTTGGAACATAATCTTTATAATAGTATTTATCTGGTTCATTATATTGGGAAATAAATAAATCAAAATTATCTATGAAATTTAAAAAGGCTATATCATTTGATGATGGTACTACTTGAGTTGAAATTAATCGATCAGCTGTTATATTTGTTGTGGTTATATTTGTTGTAGATATACTTGTTGCGGATATACTTGAAACATCTGTTAGATCAGGGTTTAATTCTATTTTTTCGTTTATTATTGATATATTTTCTCCGGATGCCAATTTTCCTTCTTGAGAGAATTTTACAAAATTTATTGATGTATCTCCTACTACTATTGATGAAGTATCTATATTTGGAAATGATTGAACCCATCCACTATTTCTCTGAGTACCCGATCTTACAAATACATAACTATTGACAATTTCATTGCTCGCATCAAAATCTGATGTACGATTTAATATCATTAAATCTGATATATTTGAAAATGATTGTGACCCATATGATAAATCTATTGATGGAACTATAGATGATATATCGGTTATTTCATATATCCCGTTAAATCGTTCGTCTGTTTGTGCATTTACTAATATACGTTCTGATAGTGTGAAATCGGATGTATTTGTTGAACCATCTATGGTTGATACTTCTTGTACAAATAATAATCCATTGGTATTAGTAATACTTGATAATATTGCTAATTCTGGTGTTACATTAGAAATATTGGAAATATCTAGTAAACTTTCTGATGATGGTCCTCTAATATTTGTAATTCTGTTAACGCTTCGTTTTCCCTCTATACCTTGGACTTTTGTGTCTACATACGATTTTGGTGCGGCTACATTATCTGGTAAATTTGGATCAAGTAAATCTAATGGAGGTATTATAATATAATTATTACTAAATTCAGCAGTTACTATTGTTGCACTATTTGATACTGTTAAATTTGAAGTGTCTATATTTGCTTCATATGTTACCAATAAATCATCTATGTCTTCTATTTCAGTATTTAAATTATCTACTCTTCCTGAAATACCTGTTATTGAATTATTGGTTGTTTCAATAAATTGGTACAATGCTCCTGATAATTCATTAAATGCTTCTCCACTCATTGTATATATATTTACATTATTATTTCCTGAACTTTCTGTACAATGATGTTCGTCAGCGGAATAATTGAAACCACACATATTATCTATATTTTGCAAACCGCAAATATTTGACGATGAACTATAATCACCCGCATTGCATGAATTTATATTTATTATATTTTGAATATCTTGTAAATCATCTGGTTCATAAGGTGAACAACTAAACATATTTATTAATATTTTAATATATTTAAAATATTGATAAATTATTTATTTTTATTTATTTTCTATAGATATTATTTTCTATAGATATAATTTTCTATAGATATAATTTTCTATAGATATAATTTTCTATAGATATAATTTTATAATAATTAAAAATTGAATGTTATTATTTTGTTTAATGCGTTATCAAATGTTTTATGACTGAATATATATGTGAATATTGTAGTAAAATATATATTCGAAAGAAACCATTTACTCACCATAAATTGATGTGTGAATTATCATACAAAAATTCTAAAAGAGAAGAAAAATATTATAGAGAAATTGAGGAAACTACGGTTTCTAATATTCCATCTCAGAGAGAATTATATGAAATTATTATTACGTTGAATAATAAATATGATAAATTACAAAGTGATTATGATATGTTGAAACGATATGTTTATGATAAAAAGCGGAAGATTGAGATAATTGATTGGTTAAATCAAAACAGTTGTTTGGAAATTGGATTTTATGAATTATTTTTAAATATAAAATTGTCCGAAGAAGATTTGAATATTGTTTTTGAAAAGGATTATATTAATGGAATTGTAGAAATTATTTTGAAATTTATTGATGGTAAGAAAAATTCATTAAAAAACGGAGAGATTCCCTTAAAGGCTTTTGTTCAAAAAGAAGGAATATTATATATTTATTCTTGTGTTGATAATGTTTCTGGTCTGGATAATGATTCTATAGAGGCGGATGTTATGGATGTTATTGGTGAGATTGATGGTTCTAAATATTGTTGGAAAATAATGTCTTCTGAACTTATTGATAAATTTATTAAGGTAATAAGTGTTCAATTATTGGTTTTGTTTAAACAGTGGCATGTGAAAAATGAACAATTAATGGATACTGATAAATTTAATGAACTTTATATAAAAAATTTAAAATGTGTTATGGGTGGAAAGTTTAAAGATTTTGAAAAAAATATTAAAATTAGGAATTATCTTTATCGTAATATTCGACAGAATTTTAAAAATATTATGGTTTATGAGTTTTGTTAATGTGAATTATCTAGTCAGTTTATTGGTGTATAAATTATTATTGTTTATTATTGTTTATTATTGTTTATTATTGTTTTCTCATACGTTTTCCTGCAGTTTTTCTACTGTTTTTGGAAGTTCTTTTTATTGTCCATGATCTGTTTTTTCCTTGTATTTTTTGTGAATATGGTTGTGTAGTACTTTTAATTGTCCAGGTTCGTTTTTTTCCTTGTAATTTTTTTTTTAAAAGCGCGTCTGATGGCATTGGTAAATTGGATGGCGATGGTCCCTTAATTGGTGGAAATTTTTTATTAAAATTTTCTCTAGTTTTTTCTATCAATTCTTTATTTGGTCTTATTCCATCTGGTGATAAATATTTTATATTTGGTGGGTGTGGATTATATCTTGATTCTGGATTGGATCGAGATTTTGACCTCATTATTATATATAAATATTATTTTGTATAAAAAAATAGATTATTAAAAATAAACTTGTTAATATTATTGGTTGAGTTAGTTTTTTTAAATTTATTTTATCTTTAATTAAATTATAATAAAAATATCCTCCAACTACTGGTAATATTATTAAAATATGTGCAAATACTCCTGTATAATAATATGGATCAGTATTTCTAATAGGATACCATTTTATTATATATCCTAATAGTGCCGAAAGATTAATTATTAGTGCTAATATCCAAGATAGTATATTGGGGTTATAAAAAAAATACGCATTAAACAGATCTGCTATATATGAGAGAAAAAATATTCTAGATATTAAATCTTCGGGTGATTTGACTATTTCTAATTTATCGTTTTTAAGTAATCTGGTAATATAATGGGGTCCTAGAATAACATATGATATATATAAAAATAGGTATATATATATAAAAAATTTCATTTATTTATATATATATATATATCGATATTATTCATAGCGATATTATTCATAGCGATATTATTCATAGCGATATTATTCATAGCGATATTAAAAATTGAAAGTTATTTATGAACAAGAAGAACGGGAAAAAAGGTGATAATTCTTTATAATTTAGTATCAATATTTGTATGGATATTCGTTTGAATGTTTGGTTGAATGTTTGGTTGAATATTTGTTAAAATCTGTACGTAACATCCAAAATGAATAAAAATAAGCATTTATCAATACCCATTTATTACGATACGTTATCTCTTCCATTAAATAGTATATATTAAAAGTGGATATAATTTAATATACAAAAATATTAAATTATATTATATTTATAAATCTATATTATATTTTTTTTTGAATTCATCTACAGTTGTAAGAATATTTAGTTCTCTTGCTTTATTTGCTTTTGCTGTATCTTCTTTGGGATCTTTGACGATTACTATTTCGGTATCTTTTGTCACTGATGTTTGAATTTCTGCTCCCAATTTTTTTAGATGATTTAGTAAGTCTTTGTCTTTTGAACCAGACATTAATAGTTTTTTTCCGTGGAGTGGGTGTTTTGGTTGTTCTTGTTGTTCTAGTGGTTGTTCTAGTGGTTGTTCTAGTGGTTGTTCTAGTGGTTGTTCTAGTGGTTGTTTTGGGGTAGATGTGGGATTCTCACTAAGTTTGTCTTCTAATTTTGCCTCTTTTAAAAATTCTATGAAGGCGGGAATATTTTCTACAAATTTGGTTGCTGTTTTTGTAGCCATTCCTTCTATTGCTTTTACTTTTTCTATTTTTTTTGGGGAGGGTTCTGTGGATGTTAAAATAGTTGGTTCTTTTGCAATAATTTTGCTTATTTTTCTTTCACCTAATCCTCGTCCAAATATATTTGTTGATGCGGCTAACTCTGATATTGATGTTGATTCTATTGCTGTTTTTATGTTTGTTGATAATTTTGTTGCCAGTTTATTTTTAAATCCTTCTACTTCTAAGAAATCGGGAATGGTCATTGCCAATATTTTTGGGATAGAATTAAACCCCGACGCGATTAGTTTTTTTACATTTCCAGGCCCCAATCCATCTACTTCTAGTATTTTAAAGAAATTTGTTATTGTTTTTTCTAATACTATTTGATTTGTTGATTTGTCTTTAACCATAATATCTACACGTGTATCATTCCAAATATATGGTTCCTTTGGAAATAATGGTTGTTCTGCTGGTTTAATGACTGCATCGTCTTTAATGTCGGGTATTACGTCACCGCTTCTAATTATTCTTATTATTGCTCCAACTCCTATTTTTTTTTCTTCTATAAATCGCGCATTTTTTCCGGTTGCAAATGTTATTGTTACTCCACTTAATGTTATAGGTTCAATTTGCACTCTTGGTTTTAAATATCCATGTTTCGAAGCTGTCCAAATAACATCTACTACTTTTGCTTCTGCTACTTGATCTGATAGTACCATTTTAAATGCAAATGCATGTTCTGGGTTTTTGCTAGTTCTTGGATATATATTATCATCTGAACAAATTATTCCATCGATTTCATATTCATATTTATCTCTCCATTCTATTAATTTAATTGATAAATTTTCATTTGTTAATTCTTTGGGGTCTTTTATTGATTCATTTTTAACAGTTATTGTATTTTCAAGTGATTCTAAGTACTTCATTTGTTCTGATGGTTTTTGATTTTCTGGAACTATGACTTCGTACGCAACAAAATCTAATGATTTTAGTTCTTCCTGTTTTTCTTTAGTAAGAGTTTTATTGTTTATTAAACCCGCAACAAAGTTACGTGGATTTTTGTAAGTTTTTTTAAATTTATTATTAAATACTTCTTTTTTAATTATGATTTCTCCTCGAATAGTAATGTCTTTTTTTGATGGGAGTTTTAGGTAAGGAATTATATGAGTTATGTCTTGACCAATTGTTCCATTTCCTCTCGTATATAATTTTGATGTTTCTGATTCTGTGCTATAGAGCGCACTTATTCCATCTAATTTACACGATAATATATATGGTCCTTTAAATTTAGATTTAAATTTTTTTAATTCTTTTGTGTCTGGTTTTATTTTATCCATTGACCACATCTGATATGGTAATTTGACTTTGTTTTTTTCGATAGTACATTTAGTATGGCCTTCTTTTGCTCGTTTATTGTCTGGGTATTTTGCGAGGATGTATTCTTTTAATATATCATATTCTTCATCGCTTAAAAGTGTATCATCATTACAATAATATTCTGTATCAGCCGTATCTAATATATCTATAACTTCTTCTTCAGACATGGAATCTAATGTCGATTGTCCTTCGTTTAAAAATTTTTGGAGATTTGATTTGATTTCTTCTTCTTGCTTTTTTTTTGATTGTTTTTTAAGAGTTGTATTATTTTTTTGTTTTTTTGAAGGTGGATCGCCCCGCTCGCGATCTTCTTTTGTTGCGGGGATATCGCCCCGCTCGCGATCTTCTTTTGTTGCGGGCATATCGCCCCGCTCGCGATCTTCTTTTGTTGCGGGGATATCGCCCCGCTCGCGATCTTCTTTTGTTGCGGGCATATCGCCCCGCTCGCGATCTTCTTTTGTTGCGGGGATATCGCCCCGCTCGCGATCTTCTTTTGTTGCGGGCATATCGCCCCGCTCGCGATCTTCTTTTGTTGCGGGGATATCGCCCCGCTCGCGATCTTCTTTTGTTGCTTGTTCTACTGCATTACCATCTATTCTTTCTTCAGGGGCTTTATATTTTAAATTTAAGAAATCAAATATGGATTTTTCATCTGGAAATTCTTGGGTTGTTACTAGCTCTCCTTTTACTTTATTTTTCATATGAGATAATCCATGTTCATTTAGTGTATATCCTATGTTTAATGCATGTTGACGCATAACCGTATTAAACTCTTGGCTTCCTGTAAAATATAGGATTGCAAATGCATATTCTTTTGGTGAACTATATAATAAATCTATTCGTCTGGCAGTAGGCGTCGAAGTAGATGTTGAAGCTGGTAATCTTCCAATTGTTAGGCTTTTTGTTTGGCCACGAGAAAGTAATTCTATTATTATCTTTTCTTTAAGTACTTCATCTAAGAACTTATTAAATATTTCTTTATTGTTTTCATCATTGGTAATTATAATATCTATATCACCCGATGTTACTGCTCCTCGCCTATAACTTCCAACGATTTTAAGTATTGATGTGCCGGGAATGGATGCTGATACTTTTGCAAAAATTTTCTCAAATATTTTTTCATATTCTATGATTTCATCTCTGGGTATTCGTGTGTTTATATCTTCATAATATTTTAGACCTAATTGTTGTTTATCATTTAATAAGTTTATATTTGTGGGTTCTCTTAATTGTTCAATAGTAGTTATACCTTTTTTAATTAATTCTTCTGCTTTTTTTGGTCCTACTCCATAAATTTTTGTAAAAATATTAATTGGATTATCTTTTTCTCTATGGAGAACTTCTATTTTCCCAGTAGAAATGAATTCATTTAATTTTTCTAAAATAGTTTTTCCAATATTTGGTAATGGTTTTATTTGGTCTAATGATGTAATGTCTATTTTATATTTTATTAGTTCTTGCTGTGCTTTTAAATATGCTCTTGCTCTGAATGGTTCGCCCTTGCGTATCATTAATTTATTTAGTTCTCCTAAAATATTTATGAATTTTTTATTGTATGGTGGTTCTTCGAAATGCGGGGGTTGTTCATTTTGGTATGGGTGTATAGGTGGGACTTCGTCTTCTTTTTCTTCTTTTTCTTTTGACATTGTTGATTTACTTAATGAATTTATTTTTAAATCTTGTACTTTTAAAGTTTTTTGCTTAGCTGTTTTTTGTTTCGATTTTTTTTTTAATGTTTCTTTTGATGTTTCTTTTGATGTTTCTTTTGATGTTTCTTTTGATGTTTCTTTTGATGATGATTTCGATTTTGAATTATTACAATAACCATATTTTATTAATGTTGTTGTTTTAGGATTTATTTCTGTTGCACATATATCCCCTAATGGAGTTGGAAAACATTCGTTATGAGTTTTCCATTTATATTTAAAAGGAAATATACATGAACCTTCTTTTACTTTTTTATTTTTTTCTGTTTTATTCAATTTATTTATTTTTGTACCGTACATTTATAATATTTTAATAAAATATTATAAATATATTATTTTATACTGGTAATTTATATGTCTACCTATATAAAAAGTAGTGCTTTTACTCAAACCAATAAAAATGGTAAAATTGTAAATCAACGAGGTTATGATGCAGTTTATGATGGCAATGTGGCAGTAATTGATGCTGTTAGTAATGGTAATTTGTTTAGAATTGAACTTGATAAAGATGATGTTTTTGATTTATTAAAAAAATTTTATAAATCTGGAACTAATTCTGGTTCTAATTCTGGTTCTTTAAAAGATTCTTTAATGCGCGATTTTAATATAGATAAAACATCTTTACTAGATGATTTATATAAATATAGTAATTATAGTAAATCTCGACTAGCATCTGTGTTTTCTGATAGAGATGAAGATGATATGGATAGTGGTAGATCTGGTAGTTCTAGTGTTTTGGGGAAAGGTGAAAGAAAAACAGCTAAACGACAAAAAAAAGGTAAGGGGGATAAAAAAAATGAGAGTAGGAAAAGAGGGAACAGGGGAAAGGGGCGAAAGGGAAATAGAAGTAGGGAACGGGGCAATAGGGGAAAATGATAAAATTAAACATGTAAATTAATTTTTTGATAAAGATTTGAAAATTTGCTCATAATGTGGATTGACTTTATTTTTTAATATATTATTTTCAATTATTATTGGATCTACAAAATTTTTATCTAATGTTTTAATATACTTTTTTGATCCATATATAATATTATCATTATTATAAATAGATTCTATTTCTATTTCTCTCAAGGTCTTAATAAATTCAATATAATTAATTAAATTAATTATATCTGTAAAATTTATTACATATATTATATTATTTTTTAATATTTTATTATTTATTCCTTCTGTTTCATGTGTAAAATATTCAGATTCACAATTACCACCATTGGCTGCATCTTTTATTAGGTATTTTATGGTTTCTATGTTTTTAATTTTATTTAAATTAAGAATTAAGTAAATTGTGTAATCTGTCATTTATTTATATAATTTATTAAAAATTATATAAATATTTTTATTTGTTTTATTTGTTTTATTTGTTTTATTAATTGGAACTTGTTGATTTTAAATCTTCTACTTCGAGTTGTAAATTTGTTACCGTTTCGGATAATTCATTTGTTTTTAAATTATTAGAATTGATTAAATTAGTGTTACTATTTATATTAGTACTGTTCAAATTAATCATATTTCTGATGCTTAATAATTCTGTTTCTAATGATGTTATTTTATCTAAAAGCTTTAGAGTTTCTGACATTATTATATATTAATTAGATATATTTTTATTTTAATTAAAATATTTATTTAATCTACTTCTTCGATTTTGGGTTCTCCATTTGTAGTTTCATCGTTTGAAAATTTTGGCATTCCTTCTGGCATTCCTGGCATTCCTTCTGGCATTCCTGGCATTCCTGGCATTCCTGGCATTCCTGGCATTCCCGGCATTCCTCCTGGCATTCCTCCTGGCATTCCTCCTGGCATTCCTGGCATTCCTTCTGGCATACCTTCTGGCATTCCTGATGAATATAATTTTTGCATTATTGGCATACATAATTCTTCTAATTCCTTTTTTTTATGTTCAAATTCTTCTTTTTCTGCCAATTGATTTCCTTCTAACCATGTCAAAGTGTCATTTATTTGCTTTTCTAGTTGTTCTTTCTCGTCACTTTCAAATTTTTCCGTTAATTTTTCATTTGATATTGTACTTTTAATTTGGAAACAATATCCTTCTAATGAATTTTTTGCTTCTATACGAAGTTTAAAATCTTCGTCTTCTTTTGCGTATGTTTCTGCATCTTGGGTCATTTTTTCTATCTCTTCTTTAGATAATCTAGATTTATCATTTGTAATTGTTACATTACTACTTTTTCCTGTTGATTTTTCTAAAGCGGTTACTTCTAGAATACCATTTGCATTTATATCAAATGATACCTCGATCTGTGGAACTCCTCGCGGCATTGGTGGTATATCACTTAATGTGAATTCTCCTAATTTATTATTATCCTTTGTTCTGGCTCTTTCTCCCTCAAATACTTGAATTGTTACAGCCGGTTGGTTATCTGCATATGTTGAAAATGTTTGAGATTTTTTTGTAGGAATTGTGCTATTTCTTGGAATTAATGTTGTCATAACTTCTCCCGCCGTTTCTAGACCTAACGATAATGCGGCAACATCTAATAATAATAAATCTTCCGTTTTTGATGAAGTATTTCCAGATAAAATTGCCGCTTGAACAGCTGCACCATGCGCGACCGCTTCGTCTGGATTAATTGATTTTGAAAGTTCTTTACCATTAAATAAATCACTTAATAATTGTTGGATTTTTGGAATTCTGGTAGAACCACCAACTAATACTACTTCGTGAATCTCACTTTTTGGAATCTTGGAATCTTTTAAAACCTTTTCAACCGGATCCATTGTTCCTCTAAATAAATCTATACATAGTTCTTCTAATCTAGCCCTTGATAAAGATGAATTAAAATCTATTCCTTCGAATAAAGAGTCGATTTCTATTGTTGTTTGTGTTGCGGATGATAATGTTCTTTTTGCTCTTTCACACGCATTTCTAAGTCTACGCGTGGCCCTTGGGTTATCTGAAATATCTTTTTTATGTTTACGTTTAAATTCCTGTGTAAAATGATGAACTAATCTATTATCAAAATCTTCTCCTCCTAAATGGGTATCTCCTGCCGTTGCTTTTACTTCAAAAACCCCATCTTCTATATTCAGTATTGAGACATCAAAGGTACCCCCTCCTAAATCAAAAATTAAAATATTTTTTTCTGTAGATGATTGTTTGTCTAAACCATATGCTATTGCTGCTGCAGTTGGTTCATTTATTATACGTAATACATTTAATCCTGCGATTGATCCAGCATCTTTTGTTGATGCTCGTTGGGCGTCATTGAAATATGCTGGAACTGTTATTACTGCATCCGTTACTGCTGTACCCAAATATGCTTCTGCGATTTCTTTCATTTTAATTAGGATCATTGATGAAATTTCTTCTGGTAAAAATTGTTTATTTTCATTTTTATAATCAACTTCTATTACTGGTTTATCATCTCCTTTATCACATACTTTAAATGGAAATTGTCTTATATCTGACTGTGTATATTTATCCGAAAATTTTCTACCTATTAATCGTTTTGCATCATAAACCGTATTCGTTGGATTTTGGGCTGATTGATTTTTTGCTCCATCTCCTATTATTCGTTCTGTTTCTGTAAATGCTACATACGATGGGGTTGTTCGATTACCCTGATCATTTGCTATAATTTCTACTCTGTCATTTTGCCATACACCTACACAGGAGTATGTTGTGCCTAGATCGATTCCGATTGCTGTCATATAATTATTTATTGTAATATTTATTTAAATTATTTAATATTTTATTATATGATTTATTTTAATTTTCTGTTTATTGGTGAGAATTATTTCTTTTGTAAGCTTTCAAATTTTGAATAGATAAAAAAAAATTGAAATAGATTTATTGAATATATTCTTATATTAAATAGCGATAGAAATGTTCTAATATATTGTGGGGGGAACCCACAATTAAATAAAGTAATTAACACTGAGAGATCTAGGCAAGCACCGATTGTGGAATGCTCCCGATGATGATCTCTACCCCATTGTTTAAATAGAGCTTCGGCCGACTTGACTTTGGGGGGAAAAAAGGATACTGAGGCGGAAAAGATGTAGACGATGTGGTATCTGGGCGGGTGGTAGGCCACCACTCGGACCTTAGCCCGGTTATTGCCTTGTGTAAAACCAACTTGCTCTTTTCGAAGTTGGTGTAAAACAGAGATGCTCTCCTGAATGGGTGATGGTGGGTTAAATTCCTACCGGAGCAACCACGGATACCTTGTGAGCTCAACCTACATCTTGGAAGTCTTGGTCGGGGGGTGTAAAAACCCTAGAAAGTCCACCAAAAAAAAATTAATATATAATTTAATTTATTAGAACTTTATTAGAAATGAAAAAAATTATTTTAGAACTTTATTAGAAATGAAAAAATTTATTTTAGAACTTTATTAGAAATGAAAAAATTTATTTTAGAACTTTATTAGAATTTTATTAGAAATGAAAAAATTTATTTTAGAACTTTATTAGAAATGAAAAAAATTATTTTAGAACTTTATTAGAAATGAAAAAATTTATTTTAGAACTTTATTAGAAATGAAAAAATTTATTTTAGAACTTTATTAGAATTTTATTAGAAATGAAAAAATTTATTTTAGAACTTTATTAGAAATTTTTTCATTTTTTTACATGTGATAAAAATGAAAAAATATAAATATAATTTAGATAAAATGAATATTTGATGGATTTGCGCCATGAACATTTTCTGACGATTTTCCAGCTATATAAATAATATCATCGTAATCTGCATGA
>ERZ802821.862-NODE-862-length-16761-cov-10.3098_pt1 | contig 16761 bp, 11 predicted proteins | sample MGYA00345648_ERZ802821 | MGnify/ENA primary metagenome ERZ802821 (study PRJEB30503, sample SAMEA104212357) | marine metagenome | biome: Westerlies Biome; feature: [SRF] surface water layer (ENVO:00010504) within the epipelagic zone...; material: water... | reverse complement strand
CAGAAGTACTAGCGCTTGCTGAGCGCGCTGGAGCACCACTATTCGACGGCATGGGTGATTACGAGATGCCGATTACCACCGAAGCGCAAGACGCTCAGCGGTACTTTAATCAGGGTATGGTTTTGGCCTTCGCCTTCAATCACGCCGAATCCATCCGTAGTTTTCGCGCCGCTCAAACACTGGATCCAACTTGTGCCATGTGCTTTTGGGGCGAGGCGCTAGCCACAGGCCCAAACATCAATGTCACCAGCAAGGGCAAGGTGATTATGTCTGCTGGAGAACGCGAAGCTGCCTTTGCCGCATTGCAGAAAGCGCTGGCGTTAAAAGACAACGCAACTGTGCGCGAACAGGCGTACATTGAGGCCCTTGCAACCCGCTACAACGGCGATGCAGAGACAGATCGGGAACCCTTGGACATAGCTTGGGCTGAAGCCATGGGCAGCGTTGTGAAGCAGTACCCCGAGGATATGACTGCTGCCTCAATCTATGCAGAGTCGCTCATGAATACGATGCCCTGGAACTACTGGTCGGATGATGGTATCGCCAAGCCCGAAACGTCAGCAGTGATCGAATCTCTTGATAGGGTTTTGCAGGCAGAACCTGATCATCCGCTTGCCTTGCATCTGTATATTCATGCCTTGGAAGCATCCAACGATCCTAGCCGTGCTGAGACAGCGGCTGATCGCTTGGCGAATCTGGTGCCCGGTGCAGGACATCTGGTGCATATGCCTTCGCATATTTATTATCGGATCGGGCGCTACAACGATGCCGCCGTGGCGAATCAGCGCGCAGCAGACGTTGACGAGGCCTACATTGCGGCCTGCAACGCGCAGGGCTTCTATCCCGCCCTGTATTATCCGCATAACATCCACTTTCTCTGGTCGGCGGCAACGATGCAGGGTCAAAGTGCATTGAGCATTGAAAGTGCGCGTCGGGTGGTGGCGAATGTGCGGGTTGAGCAGGTTCAAGCTTTTCCAACCGTCGAGTTTTTCCGCACGGTGCCGCTGTTGTCCCTGGTGCGTTTTGGTAAGTGGGATGACATTTTAGAAGAGCCACATCCCCACGAAGGCTTCATGTTTGCTAAGTCAGTCTGGCACTACGCGCGAGGCGTTGCCTATGCGGCCAAGGGTGAGGCGGCGTTAGCAAAGGGCGAACTCGATGTACTGGTGCCCCTGCAAGATGACGTCTCCGTGCGCTTTTTGGACAGTCGCGATTATCCCGGCTCCTTGCTTGTTGGCATTGCCATTGAGCTATTGCGTGGTGAAATAGCCTATCGCGCTGGAGCCTTCGGCGAGGCGATAACGCATTTTACCTCCGCAGTTGAGAAACAAGATTCCTTGCCCTACACCGAGCCACCGTTCTGGTATTACTCAACCAGACAATCCTTGGGCGCTGCTTTGATGGCGAGCGGCGACGCGCAAGGCGCGGAAGCGGTGTTTCGACTGGATTTGGAGCAATATCCGCATAACGGTTGGTCGATGTTCGGGTTGACTCAAGCCCTCCGCGCCCAAGACAAGGACGCACAGGCGGATGAGGTGCAAATGCACTTCGAAAAAGCATGGCAGTTCGCCGATGTCGAACTGACCGCGGCGGTTTTGTAGACCGCGAGGAGGTCGGCGGCGGCTACCGATCCGGGTCGCGTTGTGATCCGGATTGGTGCTACGGCCACCTGAAAAAGCCTAATTGAGCACCTTTTTCACATCAGTTAAGGCATAATTGGCGCCCTAAACGCGCAGTGCCAGAAACCTTCCGCTCCTGATTCACCACCTTTGACTACCGCAAGGGGGCGGAGCGCAGTGGTCATCAAAACATCTGGCTCCCGCGCAACGTATTTACCCAGAGTCGAACACCAAAAGTATGAATGTATCCATTGAAACACTGACAGGCCTAGAGCGCCGTCTCACTATTGCTATTGATAGCGATACTTTCGAGCAGCAGATTACCAGTCGTCTTCAAGCCGCTGCCGGTCAAGTAAAACTTCCGGGTTTTCGTGCCGGCAAGGTGCCGATGAAAGAAGTCAGACGTCGATTTGGTGATTCGGTTAGGGCTGAAGTTGCAGGCGAAATGATGCAAAGCAGCTTTATGACCGCGGTGCAGCAAGAGGATATGAATCCCGCCAGTTCACCTAAGCTGGATGTCGTAAAGATGGATCCAGGTGTGGACTTTGAGTTCACCGCTACGTTCGATGTGTTTCCGGCGATTGAGTTGGTGAACTTCGATAAGGTCAATGTGAAACGACCGACAGCACAGATCGAAGATGCGGATCTAGAGATGATGGTCGAACGATTGCAGGAGCAGCACGCGACCCAAGAACCTGCAGAGCGACCAGCGGAGAGTGGAGACCAGGTGAAAGTCGATTTCTCTGGCGAGCTCGATGGTGAGCGAGTCGAGGAAGCATGCGGCGAGGGTATGGCCTTCACGCTCGGCCAAGGACAGATGATCGAGGATTTTGACCAGGGAGTTCTCGGCTTGGGCGCGGGTGAAGAAAAGAGCTTTGATGCGGTTTTCCCTGAGGATTACCGTGCAGAAGAACTGCAGGGCAAAACGGTTCAGTTTTCGGTCAAGGTAATCGAAGTAAACGAACGCAAACTTCCGGAGCTTGACGATGAGTTCTTTGCCAAGTTCGGTATTGAAGAGGGTGGCGAAGCGGCGTTTCGCGACGAAGTTCGAAATAACATGCAGCGAGAGCTCGAAGGCGCTGAAAAAAATCAGGTTAAACAGCAGGTTATGGATTCTTTAGCGGAATTACATGAATTTTCCGTGCCCGCCGATATCGTTCACCGTGAAATACATGTGCTGAAAGATCAGATGATGAGCCAATTCCAAATGCCGCCGGGTCAGGCGCAGAGCTTAGATTTGCCTGACGCTCTGTTCCAAGACCAAGCAGAAAAGCGGGTCAAAGTTGGCTTGATCGTCAACGAAGTTATTACTTCTGCCAGCCTGACAGCAGACGCTGAAAAAGTTGACGCCAAGTTGCAAGAACTGGCGGCACCTTACGGCGAGCCCGATCAAGTAATCGAGTGGTATCGCAGTAATCCTGAACAAATGAGTAATATTGAAATGTCTGTCCTTGAAGACCAGGTAGTCGACCACATATTGTCTGCAGCAAGCATCGAGGAAGTCGTAGCCAGCTACGCAGACGTCATTAGTGGTGCAGCAATCGCACCGCCTCAAGACGATGCTGACAGCGTTGAAGGCGACCAAGTCTCCGTCACTGAAGACGCCGTCGACATGGCTGTCGAGGGTGACGAGACCGTAGACGACAAGAAAGACAATACGTAATACGCAGCGAACGACGAAGCCAAGCAATAACAGCGCTGCCCGAATATCCGCGCAGAGTGAATGGGCGCAACAAACCGTGAAGGAAACAGGATGAGCAATACAGGAGAGTCGAATATGACACCGATGACAGGGCTAGGAATGGTTCCCATGGTCGTTGAACAGACTGCCCGCGGAGAACGCGCCTTCGATATCTATTCTCGACTGTTAAAAGAACGCATCATCTTCATGGTAGGTCCCGTCGAGGATCATATGGCAAACCTGATCGTAGCGCAGATGCTGTTTCTCGAATCTGAAAATCCCGACAAAGACATCAATCTTTACATTAACTCGCCCGGCGGTTCGGTCACGGCGGGCCTGGCTATCTATGACACCATGCAATTCATACGGCCCCAGGTCAGCACGCTGTGCGTTGGTCAAGCAGCGAGCATGGGTGCATTTCTACTCGCAGCGGGTGCGCCGGGTAAGCGTATGGCACTACCAAATTCGCGCATGATGTTGCATCAGCCTGCAGGTGGGTCTCGAGGCGTAGCAGCAGATATTGAAATTCAAGCCCAGGAAATACTGTTGGCGCGTGAGCGGCTCAACAAGATTATTGCAGAACATACGGGCCAAGAAATTGATCGTGTGGCGACGGACACAGACCGAGATTTTTGGATGAGCCCCGAAGAAGCGCAGGAATATGGGTTAGTCGATTCGGTGCAAACCAATCGACACACCAAGAGCGAAACCTAATCCAAAGGACGCACTAAGAGGCTGGGCTGAAAGTCACCCAAGCCTAAACGTCGAATAGGGATGACCTATTCGGGCTTGCAAAAAATACCGTCTCGAAGCAATGTAATTGCAGGCCAAGACCGTCACTTATTGGTGGTTCGAGGGAATCGCATAGTCAAGAGGAAGATATGTCAGAAGAAGGTGGCAAAGGCGACGATTCAGGAAAGCTGCTGTACTGCTCTTTCTGTGGCAAAAGTCAGCACGAAGTTCGGAAACTGATCGCGGGACCATCGGTCTTTATCTGCGATGAGTGTGTTGAGTTATGCAATGACATCATTCGCGAGGAGGTTTCTGAAGCTGCGCAAAGTGGTGAGGCAGCGAAATTGCCTGTGCCCACTGAGATCAAAGAAATACTCGACGAATACGTCATCGGCCAAGACCAAGCGAAAAAAGTACTCGCCGTAGCGGTCTACAATCACTACAAGCGACTCAACTACAGCGCCAAGAAAGACGATGTTGAGTTGTCAAAGTCCAATATTCTTCTGATTGGTCCGACTGGGTGCGGTAAAACGCTGCTGGCGGAAACGTTAGCGCGACTGCTCGACGTTCCCTTCACTATCGCTGATGCGACCACGCTGACTGAAGCTGGCTATGTCGGTGAAGATGTCGAGAATATCATTCAAAAACTCCTGCAGAAGTGCGACTACGATGTTGAACGCGCGCAGGTAGGCATCGTCTATATTGACGAGATCGACAAAATATCACGCAAGTCTGATAACCCCTCGATCACACGTGACGTATCTGGTGAGGGCGTACAGCAAGCGCTGTTGAAACTTATTGAAGGCACCATCGCTTCGGTACCGCCACAGGGCGGGCGCAAACACCCTCAGCAAGAGTTTTTACAGGTCGATACCTCGAAGATCCTGTTCATCTGTGGTGGAGCCTTTGCGGGCCTAGATAAGGTGATCAGCGATCGCTCTGACAAGTCTGGTATGGGCTTCGGTGCACAAGTGAAAGGTGAATCCGATAAAAGCACCATTGGCGAGACGCTTCAGACACTGGAGCCAGAGGATCTAGTGCGATACGGCCTGATACCCGAATTTGTGGGTCGACTGCCAGTGTTAGCCACCTTGGGCGAGTTGGATAACGATGCGCTGGTGCGCATATTGACCGAACCGAAAAACTCGCTGACACGGCAATATTCAAAGCTATTTGAGATGGAAGGCGTTGAAGTGGATTTCCGCGAAGACGCACTGCAGGCAGTGGCGGCCAAGGCAACCGAGCGTAAAACAGGCGCTCGAGGGCTACGCTCGATCCTTGAATCCGTGCTGTTAGACACCATGTATGACTTGCCCGGGTCCGAGTCTGTTAGCAAAGTGGTAATCGATGAGAGCGTCATCAACGGTGAAAGTTCACCCATGTTGATTTACGAAAACCTCGAACAAGCTGCACCCAAGGAAGGAAACTCTTAGCCAGAGCCAACGGCTCGTTTTAAGCTGCGGATACCTCTACGCGACTCAGACAACCTGATGCCCGAGGCGCACTTGTCGTTATAGTGTGCTTTTCGACCTCAACTGTATGAGCGCAATCTATGTCTGAAACCAAGCGAGAACTTTTGCCCGTCCTGCCATTGCGAGACATGGTGGTTTTCCCCCACGGCGTGCACCCACTTTTCGTCGGCACCAAAAGTTCCATCGTGGCCTTGGACTCGGCGATGGCCGACGACAAGCAAATTTTTTTGGTGGCAAAAAAAGATTCAGAAAAGACCGATCTTGGTCCAGACGATCTGTATGAGATGGGCACCGTTGCAACCATTTTGCAGCTACTCAAGTTGCCAGACGGCACGGTCAAGGTGCTCGTCGAAGGTGGTAGTCGGGCTGAGGTCAAGGACATCGATTTTTCCCAAGATTACATTCGCGCAGAAGTTGACGTGTACTCCGAATTGGAGATCGAACCTCGCGAAGCGGACGCCATCGTGCGCTCCTTGCTGTCTCATTTCGAACAATATGCTCAGGGAAATAAGAAAATCCCTCAGGAAGTGCTGGCGTCGCTATCTGGTTTAGACGAGCCATCGCGGCTTATGGATACGATGGCCGCGCAAATGTCACTGGAGATGCATGACCGACAACTCGTGCTCGAAACTGTTGAGGTAAAGCAACGCATGGAGCGCCTGCTTGGGCTTATGGATGCGGGGCTTGCGTTACAGCAAGTGGAGAAGCAAGTCCGCGGCCGCGTGAAGAAGCAGATGGAGCAAAGCCAGCGCGACTACTATCTCAATGAGCAGATGAAGGCCATTCAAAAAGAAATGGGCGATGATTCGGGCTCAGAGATGGATGCGCTGCAAGCCAAAATCGACGAGGCAGGTATGCCTGCAGAAGCCAAGGAGAAGGCCCAGACCGAGCTGAACAAACTCAAGAACATGGCGCCGATGTCAGCAGAAGCCACCGTTGTTCGTAGCTTCGTCGACTGGATGCTCAATATTCCGTGGAGCAAGCGCAGCCGCATTCGTAAAGATCTGGCTGCTGCCCAGGAGATACTGGATGCCGACCACTACGGCCTAACCGAAGTGAAAGAGCGCATCATCGAGTACTTGGCGGTTCAAAACCGCGTGGCCAAATCGAAAAGCCCGGTACTTTGCCTAGTTGGCCCGCCTGGCGTAGGTAAAACGAGCTTAGGCGAAAGCATTGCGAAGGCGACCAACAGAAAATTCGTGCGTATGGCGCTTGGCGGCGTGCGCGACGAGGCTGAGATCAGAGGACATCGTCGTACCTATATCGGGTCACTACCCGGAAAGGTGATCCAGAAAATGTCGAAGGCGGGCGTCGTTAACCCGCTGTTTTTGCTTGATGAGATCGACAAGATGGGCATGGACATGCGTGGCGATCCCGCCAGCGCGCTGTTAGAGGTGCTGGATCCTGAGCAGAACGACACGTTTAACGACCATTACCTAGAGGTCGACTACGACCTTTCTAACGTACTCTTCGTTTGTACGTCGAACTCGATGGATATTCCCGGGCCCTTGCTTGACCGTATGGAAGTAATCCGGCTGCCAGGCTATACCGAAGACGAAAAGCTGAACATTGCCCAGCGCTATTTGGTACCCAAGCAAATCAAGAATAATGGGCTGAAAGCCGAGGAACTCTCGATTACCGAGGCGGCATTGATCGACCTCATTCGTTATTACACGAAGGAGGCTGGTGTCCGCGGTTTGGAGCGCGAGATTGCTAAGGTCGCTCGCAAAGTAGTCAAAGAGCAGTCGCTAAATGCTGACCTCAAAAAGAAGGGTAAGCCGAAGGAGCGCAAAGCCGGTCAGAAATTTGCGAACACGACGGTCGGCCCAGAACAGCTTTCTCACTACAGCGGAGTAAGAAAATTCAGCTATGGACGAGCCGAGGAGAAGGATCAGGTTGGTATCGTCACGGGCCTTGCCTGGACGCAGGTAGGGGGTGAGCTACTCAATATCGAGGCAGTGTCTATGCCCGGAAAGGGTCGGCAAACAAAAACAGGATCACTGGGTGATGTGATGCAGGAGTCTATTCAAGCAGCGCTTACCTTCGTTAGAAGCCGCGCCACCGTGCTCGGTCTACCTGAAGATTTCCATGAGAAAACAGATCTGCATATCCACGTGCCGGAAGGAGCGACACCCAAGGATGGGCCAAGCGCTGGCATCGGTATGTGCACTGCCATGGTATCGGTCATCACTGGCATACCGGTCAAAGCCGATGTGGCAATGACCGGTGAAATCACTCTGCGCGGACAAGTGCTGCCGATTGGCGGTTTGAAAGAAAAGTTGCTGGCAGCGCACCGCGGCGGCGTCAAGCAGGTCATCATCCCCCATGAGAATGAAAAAGATCTCGTTGAAATTCCCGACAACGTCAAGGCAGATTTGCAGATTCACTGTGTGAAGTGGATGGACGAAGTGCTGCAGGTTGCCTTGGACCGAATGCCCGTGCCGCGAGTTGCCGAGGACGCAGAAGCTGCTAGTCCGGAGATTCCTGTGGAAGAAGAGAACGCACCGACGATCAGTCCTCACTGAAACTTGTGATTGCGTTCGTAATAACCCGAACGAAAGGCTGAGAATGAGTTGCCACAGCACATGGGGGTTGTTATATGATGCCGCATCCGAAAGGGTTTTTTTAAACAGCGCTAAAGACGGTTCGTTTCTGTAGCCCCAAGTTGATTAGGCTTAAGACGTGGTTGTTGTGCGCGAATAGCGAGGGGCATTAAATTGAATAAAAGTGAATTGGTAGATCACGTCGCCGAATCGGCGGACATCCCGAAAGCAGCCGCTGCACGTGCGGTTGATTCGGCCTTAGAGGCGATCACGAAATCGCTAAGTGATGGTGAATCTGTTGCTCTTGTTGGTTTCGGTACATTCCTCGTACGCGAGCGTGCGGCACGTGCGGGCCGCAATCCAAAGACAGGTGAGGCAATACAAATCGCTGCTGCCAAGGTGCCTGCGTTTAAGGCGGGTAAAGCGCTCAAAGACGCCTTGAACTGATCCCACTTGAGATTACGGTAACTTAAGTTGCCGACACGAGGGCGCTATAGTGCGCCCTTTTTTTTGGGTTCTTTGTGAACCCATTTATGTTCACTGAGTTGTAAGAAAGGGTAGAGAAGATGCTGCAGCAACTAAGAGATCAGACCCAGTCTACGGGTTTTAAGATTTTGGTTGTCGCCATTATTTTGGTCCTGACACTTTTTGGGTTTGGGGCAACGAATATTTTCTTAGGGACGGTACCAAGCGTCGCGAACGTCGGCGACTATGAAGTGACCGAAAATGTTCTGGCGATTGAAACAGAGCGCGAACGCAGGCGAATCATCACGCAGATGGGCCCCGAGTTCGATCCTGCAGACATTGATCGTTTGCAGCTGCAGAATTTTGCGCTGGACCAACTGATCAACCGCCAAGTGCTGTATCAGGCAACAGATATGCTCGGATTGGCGTTTTCCGACGCCGATGTGAATCAACAGCTCGTCGAAAGCCCCGCTTATCAGGTGGCCGGAGAATTCAACGAGGCGCTTTATCGCCAGCAAGTGCAAATGCTGGGGTTTAGCCCTCCACAATTCATCGAGGAAGTTCGGCAAGGTTTGGGCTCTGAGCTATTGCGGCAAGGCGTCGTTGCCAGCGGCTTCGCGCAAGATTGGGAAGTTGCACAGGCGACTGCGTTACTGGATCAGCGTCGTGACATCGCTTATCTGAACCTTGATGTCGAGAAGTATATGGATGGTGTCGACGTCACGGAGCAAGCCATAGCCACGCGGTACGAAGAAGATCGTTCCGTCTACGTTACCGAACCCACGGTAGATGTTGAATGGGTTGAGATCACGCTAGCGGGCCTACAGGCCAGCGTCGACATAGACGACAGCGAAGAGGCGTTGCGCGATATATACGATGCGGATGTGAGCACCCTGATAGGAAACTCCCAGCGCGCCTCTGCACACATATTGATATTGGTCGACGATACGACGGATGAAGCGTCAGCGTTGCAGCAAATTGAGGCTGCTGCAGAACGACTGGCCAATGGCGAAGAGTTTGCCGTATTGGCCACGGAGCTGTCCCAGGATCCTGGGTCCGCAGCGCTGGGTGGCGACCTTGGCATGATGACCAAGGGGTCCTTTGATAGTGCATTTGAAGAAGGACTTTGGGCGCTCGAACAACCCGGCGAGGTTTCCGAACCAGTGCGCAGTGAATTCGGTTACCACCTAATTCAGCTGAAAGAGATCGGCACTGTGGAGGTTCCGACATTCGATGAAGAGCGCGCTGGGATTCTTGCGCGGTTACGCAGCGAAGCTGCAGCAGATGCTTTTGACTTGGCGATGGACGATTTAGAGCGCAGAGCGTTCGAGGAACGTTATGAGTTGACCGCGACGGCAGCGGCAATCAACGCCACTGTGCAAACGGTGCAAGGCATTACGCAACAGAGCCAAGATCAAGCCAGCCCATGGAAGTACGCGGAAAACCCAGAAATCATCGACAGTTTGTATTCACCAGAGGGACTAGATGGTGAAAATTCACCGGTAGTTATGGTGAGTGATGGTGTGGCGGTTGTCGCCCGTGTCTCTCAGTACAACGCCTCTGAGGAGCGCAGCTTGGAAGAGGTTCGAGACAGTATTCGCGAAAGCCTCAAGCTGGAAAGCGCACTGAGTCAAATTGAAGCGGACAAACTCGATGCGTTATCACAGCTGCAAGCAGGTGATTCAGTCTCAGCAGTGGCAACTGGGCTGGGCGAACGCTGGCAAAGGGCTGAACTTGCCACTCGTGCAGGGGGCACTCCGCAGGGACCAGCCAATATCCCTCAGGCTGTTCTGAATGAGGCCTTCGCCTTGCCTCGACCGGTGTCTGGTGGCAAGAGCGTCGGCTCGATCACCGGCCCAGAGGGCAGCTCGCTGGTCGTGGTAACTCGGGTTCTCGCTGGCGACGTGGATGCCACTTCTGAAGCCTTAGTAGATCAGCTAGCTAAAGAGGTCATAGCCAGAGACCAACAACTGGAGTTCGCGGCTTTTTTCACGGCAGCTCAAGAGTCTGTGGGCGTTTCCCGAGCTGACAACTAACCCTTGCTGAGTGGGCTTAACCGCCCACCACGTCAACAAAGAGCGTGAGCGCTTGACCCGGCTGAAGATAACGCTGGGGAGCAATCTCGTTCCATTGAACAATGTCCCTCACACGCACGCGAAATTTCTTGGCGATACGGCTCAGCGAGTCACCCCGGCGTACCTTGTACTGGATTTTTCGGATCTTGCTAGGCACGTCACTTAGCTGGGTGGGTAGTGCATTCGGTAACGGCAGGCGTATCGTTTGACCGACGCGCAGCAAGTCACGTCTACCGATTCGGTTCAGTCGAGCGAGCCTATCAATGGATGTTTTACTTTGCTTGGCAATACTCCATAGCGAGTCCCCTCGACGTACCGTATACGAGCTCGTCCCAACGCCATTTTCCAGCCTGATTGTGCTCGTACTCGGTATCCGCAGCGACTGACCAACCCTTAAAAAATCATTATCGAGGTGGTTGAAGACTCTGAGTTGTCGGCTGGACAAATCATTGGCTGCCGCCAATTCACTGATGGTGTCACCGGCTTTAACAACAATTTCACGCCACGCGACGCGCTGCTCTAGGGGTACCGATGCTAAGAGATGAGATGCATCTTGCAACGCACCTTGATAAGACTCTGGCAGCGTGAGGCGCAGGGGTGTGTCTCGTGACCACTGGGAGCGCTTCAGCCCAGGATTGAAGCAATGGATATCTGCCGCGCCTATGCCCAGTGTTTCGGCGACTACGGCCACATCATAGGCGCTCGGTAGGCCGATCACCCGCAACGGATCAACATCGCGGATGGGTGGCAGTGTTATACCGTAGGCTTCCGGCTGAGCGATGACGGCTGATATCGCCAACAGTCGAGGTACATAGGCTCGAGTCTCACGAGGTAGCCGCAAACGAAAGAAGTCTCGATGTTGGCTTCTACGTAGGGCTTTAGAGACCGTGCCACCGCCGGCGTTGTAGGCGGCCAAGGCGAGTTGCCAGTCGTCAAAACGCCCGTGCAGGTCCTGCAAAAAATTCAGTGCTGCCTCGGTAGCATCTATGACGTCTCGGCGGCCGTCATAGTAGTTAGTCATCCGCAGACCATACTGTTTCGCTGTGGGACGCATAAACTGCCACAGTCCGCTAGCGCCATAGGGCGAAAATGCATAGGGATCGAGAGCGCTTTCAACGACCGGCAGGAATGCCAGCTCGGCGGGCAGCCCACGCGCGCGCACTTGCGCAAACAGATAGGGTAGGTAGCGCTGCATTCTTGGCCCTAGACGTGCCCAATATTCAGGATGGGCCTGAAACCAACGTATTTCTTGCTGTACGCGCCTTTCGTTGAGATGGTGGTCGAGCTGCATCGTAGACCTGACCGCCAGCCAGAAGTCGCTGTTGCTGACTGTGGACGTCTGTGCTTTCAACAGCAGGGGCCTAGACTTCTCGCTATCGCTCAGGTCGCCTGCTGTTTGCTCTCCTGTCTCGCCATCTGCTTCAAGGCTGTGTGCAGCAGCCTCCGGGGCTGCCTGTAGTTCACCCAGGGGCTTAGGGGGCTCTACAGAGAGGGGAGATACACAACCTGAAAGGAGCGCTAGGGTGCTAGCAATAATGATAAATGCGCGCTGACATGCACCAAATATATAGCTTAGAAACTTGATGTTAGGTTAGCCTAGTCGAGAAGTAATGCGATGTTCATTCTAACAGGTACAGCGAAGGCTCAGTAAATGCATGAATCCGCCAGCGATGAAATCATCCCACGCTAACCCCCTCTGGAGTACCAGCTTTGGCCAGCGCCTCGAGGCAGAGGAGCAAGTATTATTGCAGCCATTTCTTCGACGTCTGCATGGCGATGCAGTGCTTTGGATCGGAGAAAACCAGGCGATGCCAGCGGCCCTGAAATACTGCATGGTGAGGCAGCGGATCTGGGCGACCCTGTCCGGTGTAAGAAATGCGGATCGCTCAGCCGACGACCTAGCTCAGGTCTTTACTCAATGCGACAGCCTGCCTTTTGCGACGGGCTCTCTGGATGGTGTCGTGCTGCATCATTCCTTGGAACAAAGCCGAGACCCTCGCGCCAGCATTCGAGAGGTAGAACGGGTTCTGAAACCCGGTGGTCGGCTCGTCATTTGCACAACTAATCCATTGAGTATTACGGGCATAAGAATGCTGTTGTGTAGGCGCAAAAACCGTATTCACAAGAAAAAAGACACAGGCGCGCAAAGTATGCAGCGACCGAAGTGGCGCAAGCTACGATGGATAAGTCCTCTGCGCTTGCTCGATTGGCTGGTGCTGCTGGGCTTGAATACTGATGAGGCGCCTCGCTTTCGCTCCCTAACCCTGCCCACGATCAAACCCTCATATCAGCGCGTACGGCAAAAGGTTGCGTTAAAACTACCGCGCAAATTTGCACAGATGTCATCGCTATCGCGCGCCGTATCGCGGCTTTATCGTCCACTGCGGCCGCTGATGAGGCGCCTACCGATTGGCGGAATTGTGGTGGTTTCGGCAGTTAAAGACAGTGAAGGCAAGACAATGATCGGCAGACCAATGCGCGCCATAGGCAAGAAAAACCATCCCACCTTGATACCCTCTGCACGCTCCAAGCTGAATGACAGCAAACTGAGAACAAATGGCTAAAGAGGTGCAATTGTGACAGTCGAAGTTTTTACCGACGGCGCTTGTCGAGGAAACCCCGGCCCCGGTGGTTGGGCCGCATTGGTACGTGCTGATGAAAAAGAACAAATTTATGCGGGGGCAGAACAAAGCACCACAAACAATCAGATGGAGTTGATGGCTGCTATCCAAGGATTGGAGGTGCTTGAGCCTCAAAGCGTTGTGAGTCTCACCACCGACTCGCAATATGTTCGGCAGGGCATTACGCAGTGGATTCACGGCTGGAAGCGTAACGGGTGGAAGACATCTCAGCGCAAGCCAGTGAAAAACCAAGCCCTATGGCAACGCCTAGATGCGGCTGTCGCGAATCATCAAGTTGAATGGCATTGGGTTAAAGGCCATAGCGGCCACCGGGAAAACGAAATCGTCGATGAAGCTGCCAATGCAGCCATTGACGCGATGCAGGGGGAGTAATGCGGCAGGTCGTATTAGATACGGAGACCACCGGGCTCGAGGTTGTGAGCGGGCATCGCATTATCGAGATTGGCGCGGTTGAGATGGTCAATCGTCGGCTCACTGGCAGAACCTTTCACAAGTACATCAACCCCGACCGAGATATCGACGACGGCGCGAAAGAAGTTCATGGCATAACCGAAGCCTTCTTGGCGGATAAACCGCGCTTCGCTGACATCTGGCCCGAGTTGGATGCATTCTTAAGAGATAGCGAACTGGTTATTCACAACGCGCCCTTTGATGTGGGTTTTTTGAACGCCGAAATAGCCCGATTGCCGGAAGGTAGCGACGCCAAATTCAGGCGGGTTGAAGACTTCTGTGAGATCACTGACTCCTTGTCGCTGGCGCGTCGCAAACACCCCGGTCAAAAGAACAACCTTGATGCGCTATGTCGCCGTTATATGGTGGATAACTCCCAACGTGATCTTCATGGTGCATTGCTAGACGCAGAAATACTCGCTGATGTGTTCCTACTAATGACCGGTGGGCAGGCCCAAATGTTTGCTGCCGCAACAGATCAGCAGGCCACAGAGGCGGCGGCCTCCACGGAGTCGACCGCGCCCATTAACGCCACTCAACTTCAGGTAATTCGTGCGCGGCCGGAAGAAGTGGCAGCACATCAAGAGATGTTAGACCTGCTTGACCAACACAGTGATGGTCAGACGCTATGGCGGCGCTGATGGTGGCTAGAACGTGTTTAACCGCAAAGGTTAAGTTGCCTGTTTTCGGCAGTCAGGGCCGCTCGCAAAGCGGATAGCCCTGAATAGCCATTTAGCTCAGATAAAATAGACAACGGCAAAGTAGCCGGTAATACCCATGGTGATCGTATAGGGCAGTGCCATCGTTACCATGCGCATGTAGCTCAGATTGATCAGCGGCGCGATGGAAGAGGTAAGCAAGAACAAAAAGGCAGCTTGGCCATTTGGTGTCGCGACGCTGGGAATGTTTGTACCGGTATTAATTGCTACCGCAAGAGCATCAAACTGCGCGCGCGAAATCACGCCATCGGTAAAGGCTTGCTTTACTTCGCCAATGTAAACCGTAGCAACAAAGACATTGTCACTGATTGCCGATAGCAGTCCGTTAGCGACGTAGAACATGCCCGGCTGTGCGTCCTCCGGTAGCGACAGCACATAGGCAATCACCGGTGAGAAAAGATGTTGGTCGTGAATCACGCCTACCACCCCAAAAAACACCACGAGCAGAGCCGTAAAAGGTAGGGCCTCTTCGAAGGCCTTGCCGAGATCGTGTTCTTGCACCACGCCATTGAAAGCCGTTTGCAAAACGATAATGGTCAGTCCGATTAAGCCAACCTCAGCCACGTGAAAGCCCAGTGCCAGAATGAGAATGACAGCAGAAATGGCCTGAATCACAAGTCGGGCATTATCGCGGTCGGTGCGTTTGGCGGCTTCTGCGGCATCAAATTCGACAAGAATTTCGCGCACGCGCTCTGGCAGCAATGCACCGTAGCCAAACACCTTGGTCTGTTCTAGGAGCAAGCAAGTAAGCAGGCCTACCACCAGAACCGGCATGGTGACAGGTGCCATGCGCAGGAAGAACTCGACGAAGTTCCATTCGGTGTAGCTGGCGATCAGTAAGTTCTGCGGTTCACCCACCGTTGTGCAAACGCCGCCCAGCGCGGTGCCTACCGCCGCGTGCATCAAGAGGTTGCGAAGAAAGGCGCGGAATTTCTCGAAGTCCGGATCCTCTGGTCCGTCTTGGCTGTCTGCGACATTTTTATAAACGGTATAAAACCCGACGGCGACGCTGATGACCACAGCAGTCACGGTCAGGGCATCCAAGAAAGCCGAGAGGAATGCCGAGATGAAACAAAAGAGAATAGAGATCAGCATTTTGGAGCGAATGGACAGCAGGACCTTGGTGAAGGTGAACAACAGCAGCTCCTTCATGAAATAGATGCCTGCCACCATGAACACCAGTAGCAGAATCACCGGAAAGGCTGCCACTACCTCGTGATACACCGTATCCGGCGTCGTCATTCCCATGACAATGCCTTCTATAGCTAACAACCCGCCGGGTTGCAGTGGGTAGCACTTTAAGGCCATGGCGAGGGTAAAGATAAACTCAAGTACCAGCACCCATCCCGTGATGTAAGGGCCAGCAACGAGAAGTAACACCGGATTAACGAGCAAAAATCCGATGATGGTTTTTTTGTACCAATCCGGGGCATGACCCAAAAAATTCTGGGTGAACGCATTCATTGTTGTTTGCATTGGACGTCCTTGATTACTGCATTCAGGAATCTGCTACTTCCTCGATACGCCAGCCACACAAAACCAATTCCGCTTGGCATGGCGCAGTCGTTGAGGGGGTAACAGCAGTCCTGTGGTGGAGAAGATAGCTTGGTGGGGCTTACAGGGGCAAGTGAATTGGGTCGATTCGGAAAATTCCAGTCGTGCGAATTTCTGCGTCGAGAGCTATCCTAGTCTGCTACGCAACCGCGATAGACCGTCGCTGCGGAAATGACCAGCAAGGTGTTGATTATGTGGCCGAAAGATCCCGATGAATTCATTCCAAATCACGTTATGCCCGACGGCGCCGACAATGATGATGCGTGGTACTTCGTCTTTCTTGGCGGCGAACTGATCTGTAAAACCGAGCAGGGGGTTCCTGCACCGATAAACGCGGCAGACTATCGATGGTTCGATGTCGAGAGTCAGAGTAAGCACTTCTTGGGACATCACGGCAGCGTGCCGTGCTTTGCACTGAAGGCTAAGGGCTCTGTGCCAGAGGGTTATTCATCGGTACCGCTGCGCGCGCTGTTAGGCCGAACCTCACAAACACTGTTTTATCTGGCCGGGCGTGCCCAACAGGTTGTGGAGTGGTATGAAACGCATCAGTTCTGTGGTCGCTGTGGTTCGAAGATGGTCCTGCATGCCCAAGATCGTGCGATGACCTGCGAGAATTGCAGGCTCATCAATTATCCTCGAATAAGCCCGAGCATCATTGTGCTGGTGACCAAGGGCGAGGAGATGTTGCTGGCGCGAAATGCCAATTGGCCCACCAAGATGTACAGCACCCTGGCGGGTTTTGTCGAAGCCGGAGAGTCAATTGAACAAACCGTCCACCGAGAGGTTTTCGAAGAGGTGGGACTGAAGGT
>ERZ802821.857-NODE-857-length-16832-cov-22.8456_pt1 | contig 16832 bp, 15 predicted proteins | sample MGYA00345648_ERZ802821 | MGnify/ENA primary metagenome ERZ802821 (study PRJEB30503, sample SAMEA104212357) | marine metagenome | biome: Westerlies Biome; feature: [SRF] surface water layer (ENVO:00010504) within the epipelagic zone...; material: water... | reverse complement strand
TTCTGGCAGTGATGACCCTGGCACTGATGGTTCTGGCTGATCAGCCAGTTCTGCTGATGCGGGTGACGGTTCTGCCAGCGCGGCGGCGGCAGGTGGTGCGTTATTTGTTGCGGCGACCGGTGCTGTTGGCAGTTTTTGCAAAATATCGCCCGGGGTTGGCATCTGCGCGGCATGTGCCAGACGGATGATTAACATATCACATCCCGCTGCCGGATCGGGTGCGTGCGCCAGTTCACCATGCCCCTTTAACAAGAGCTGCCATGCGCGTCCAAGCCGCGCAATGCCAAATTCGGCGAGGCTAAGAACGGTTGCTTTGTCACTGTCGATTAAATCGTCTGATGCCGCGCCAGCCGCTTGCATACTGGCCAGATGAATCAAATCGAGCAAATCAGCGACCAGCATGTCGGGTTCGGCACCGCGCGCATAGGCATTGGCAAAAGCTGTCAACGCTGCGTTGGTATCACCGGCCAGCGCGGCTGTTAGTACCGCCTGCGACTCGCTGCGGCCGGGCCGCCCCAACATATCCGCCACCAGTTCCGGTGTCAGTGCGTCAGCCGTCATGGCGGCGGCCTGATCAAGCAGTGATAAGGCGTCACGCACCGACCCTTCGGCCGCGCGGGCAATCATCGCCAGCGCTTCCGGCTGCGCGTCAATGGTTTCTTTTTGACAAATTGTGGCAAGATGGTCGATCAGCAAACCCGCTGGTACACGGCGCAAATCATAACGCTGACATCGCGACAGGATGGTCACCGGCACTTTACGAATTTCGGTTGTGGCGAAAATAAATTTTACCGCGTCCGGTGGTTCTTCCAGCGTTTTTAACAGGGCGTTAAAGGCATTTTTTGACATCATATGAACTTCATCAATGATGTAGATTTTATAACGCGCCGACACTGGCCGATAGCCAACCCCCTCGATAATTTCGCGGGCATCGTCAACGCCGGTATGGCTGGCAGCGTCCATTTCCAGCACATCAACATGCCGTCCGCCGGCAATCGCCTGACATGGTTCGCATTGACCGCATGGCTCAAGCGTGGCGCCACCATTGCCGTCGGCACCAATGCAGTTCAAGCCTTTTGCCAGCAACCGCGCTGTCGAGGTTTTGCCAATGCCGCGGACGCCGGTCAGCACAAAAGCATGCGCCAGCCTGCCCAATGTCAACGCATTGCTCAGGGTGCGCACCAGCGCTTCCTGCCCGATTAATTCAGAAAAGGTCTCGGGACGATATTTTCGCGCCAGCACACGATAGGTTTGTTGGGTGGTGTCGTTCATCTGACAATACGCACCTTATCGCAAGATCATCAAAGCAAAAGTGATCGCAGCTCACTGATCAATCCCTGAGCCAGGATTTAGCGGAAGACTGGGCAACCCGTATGAAACCTACTGCGGCTGCTTCCTCTCGGACCTGACCGGGTAAGCAGGGACTACGTCTACCCAGACTTCCTGTGTCCTGTATGAAACAAACCAGCCATCACGACAAGTATTTTATCAGCTTTTTGCAAAACATGCCGCACACAGGCTGGCGGTTTAGCCCTGCTGCTGGCGATCCGGGCTGGCGGCGTAGCTGCCAAGCACTTTGACCTCATCTTTCATGCAGTAAAACCGCAATTCTTCCATCGCCAGCCGCATCGCTGGTTCATCAATATGGCCTTCAACATCCATATAAAATTGGGCGCGTTCGCTGACCCCGGGGCGCAAATAGGATTCCAGCTTTGTCAGATTGATTCCATTCGTGGCAAATCCACCAAGCGCTTTATACAGGGCTGCCGGCACGCTGCGCAGTTGAAAGACCAATGTTGTGATCATTGGCACATCGCCAATTTCCGGCACGATTGGATCAGCCGCCATAATCAAAAAGCGGGTGGTGTTCTTTTTGTCGTCCTCAAGTGAATCGATGATGATCTCGAGATCATAGATTTGTGCCGCCAACCGTGAGGCAACGGCCGCGACGCTGGGGTCGCCAGCAGCGGCAACATCCTTGGCCGCGCCGGCGGTGTCAGCATGCATAATCGGGGTCAGTCCCAGCTGGCGGATCTGCTGGCGGCATTGCGCCAGCCCCTGGGCATGACTATGCACAGTTTTCAAATTCTCTAAGCGGCTGCCACGCGGTGCTAAAAGATGGTGATTCACGCGCTGAAAATGCTCGCCGATAATATGCAGGCCCGATTGCGGCAACAGATGATGAATATCAGCCACCCGCCCGGCAGTTGAATTTTCCACCGGCACCATCGCCAGTGCGGCGTGACCTTCCTGCACCTGGGTCAGCATATCTTCAAACGAGGCGCAGGCCACCGCATCCATATCCGGTTTGACCAGTTGACAGGCCATATGCGAATAGGCCCCGGGAACGCCCTGAAAAGCAATTTTGCGCGATGCGTCTGCCACAATAAATCCTTTTGCCTTAGTTTGAAGAGGTTATCCTTATGAAAAAGCGCAGCGTCAAGCGGTGATTTTTTCCTAAGATCACATTAGCTGTCTGGGCGATCACATGAGCTGTCTCGGTAATTGCATCAGCTCTCTGGTGCCGCCGCCAGCCGTTGCCGGACGGCTTGCAAATCTTCCGCTGTGTCAACGCCGCCCGGTGCGGCTGCAATTTTTGCGACACCAATGCGCATGCCTGCCTCAAGCGCGCGTAATTGCTCCAATTTTTCGGCCAGTTCCAGTGGTGATGGCGGCAGGCTGACAAACCGCGCCAACGCTGACCGACGCCACCCATAGACGCCGATATGGTGATAGGCCTCGGCGGTGCCGGTGGGCACGGCAGCGCGGCTGAAATATAAGGCATCACCAAACCCATTCGCTTTCCAGCTGATCACAGCTTTCACAATCTGCGGCTTGGCTGTCTCTTCCGCGCTGGCCGGGGTGACAAGTGTGGCCAGCTCGCAATCGCGATGCTCCAGCGTCGCGGCAAGCTGATGCGGAATATCGGCCGGCATCTCAGGCAGGTCGCCTTGCAGATTCAGCACATGCTGAAACCGCTGCTGTGGATCAATCGCCTCGACAGCTTCAAAAACCCGGTCTGATCCGGATGGGTGATCAGCCCGCGTTAATATCGCTTTGCCGCCAGCCTGTTCGATAACATCGGCAATGCTGCGATCATCTGTCGCAACATAGACAGGCGCCAGATCAGCCGCCATGGCGCGCTCCCAAACATGCTGGATCATTGGTTTTCCGGCAATATCAGCAAGCGGTTTATTCGGCAGGCGGCTGGCCCCGAGACGTGCCGGAATTATGATGATTTTTGCGTTATTGTTTGTCATGATATGGCAATTCATCACAAATTTGATGTCAGCGCAAAATAAAACAGCGAAAATATCGTCGAAAACCAGCTGTTGAGGGGTTGAGAGACTGCGCAAATTTGGGTAATGAATCAGACCAATGTATCGCCTCAAGCGGGGCGATGCGGGTGAGGTTTTAACAGGGATGGACAGCACGGGTCCATCTAGCTTATTGGGGGAGCCCGGTATCGGGAATGACGCATGGATGAATTGCGGTTTAATAAGGTTTTTGCAGGCTTTTTGTTTGCCGGGTTATTGATCATGGCTGGCATCCAAATTGCGCATGTTCTGGTACCTGAACAGCAATTGGCTGAAAATGCCTATGTCATCGAGGTGCCAGAGGCAACGGGACTGGCCGAAGCCGCACCAGAGGATACCGGCCCGGAACCGATTTTGGCATTGCTTGCCTCGGCAGATGTGGCAGCTGGCGCAAAGCTGGCGAAAAAATGTACTGCCTGTCACGTGTTTGAGGCTGGTGGCGCGAACAAAGTTGGCCCGGCGCTATGGAGCATCGTCAATCAGGCAAAAGGCAGTGTTGATGGTTTTGCTTATTCATCAGCCTTGGCCGGATTTGGCGGCAACTGGGATTACCAGTCGCTGAATGCGTTTCTGGCCAAGCCGAAAGCCTATATCAGCGGCACCAAGATGAATTTTGCTGGTTTGAAAAAACCTCAGGACCGGGCGAATATGGTGGCCTGGTTGCGGACCATGGCTGACAGCGAAGCACCGCTGCCAACAGCCGAAGATATTGCAGCCGAAAGTGGCAGCTAATCCGCTGCCAAGCGTGCCTGAAGGCGTGACCTCGGCGGCGCAGCTGGATAGCGCCGACTTGCTGAAATTTTTAGCCGGCTTGCCGCAGGTAAGCCGGCCTTTCATTGCCAAATGGTTCCGCCAAAATCCGCATACCACGCAAAAAGCCGATCTATCGCCAGTGACCATTGCCGATCAACAGGTTGAAACCGCATTGCGTGATGTCATTCAGGCGGCCTTTCCCGATGATGCCATTCAGGGCGAGGAATTTGGGTCAGCAACAATTAATACGGCAGGTAATGCAACTGGCCGCTTTTGCTGGGTGATTGATCCGATTGACGGCACCAAGGCATTTATCAGTGGCAAGCCGGTTTTTGGTACGCTGGTCGGATTGACTGATCAGGGGGTGCCGCTGGCCGGGATGATCGATATGCCGGTTTTGGACGAAACCTATATTGGCCATTTGATCGGGCACAACCCGGCCGACCAGCAGCCTCAATCTGCCTGCCGGATGAATGCCGCGATGGTGCGGCCTTCACCCTGTCAAACTCTGGCAACAGCGCGGCTTGCCACAACATCACCATTGGCCTTGTCGTCGGCGGGCTTAACCGGGTTCAATCATCTGGCGGCACAGGCAGCCCTGACCAATTATGGCGGTGACTGTCATAATTATGCCTTGCTCGCGGCGGGTCATATTGATCTGGTTATGGAAGACAGTCTGGCACCGCATGATATGATTGCCGTCGTCGCGGTGATGCAGGCCGCTGGCGCAGTTGTTACAGATACAGCCGGACAGCCGATCCGGCTTGGGCAATCGAGCAGCATTCTGGCGGCGGCGACAGCAGATCTACACGCCGCAGCGCTGACCGCGCTGGCCGAGGTGGCGGCAGACTGAGATAACGCATCACGGGGGCCATGATGATTCGTATCGCATTTTACAGCGCATTCGACAGTTGGCAGGATTGGGCAGAACGGTTGTCACCGCTGCTGCCGGCGATCGAATTTGTTGATTTGATGTCGGATGATGCGCGCGAGGCGGATATTGCGCTGGTGTGGACGCCGCCGGCTGGCCGGCTGGCGGGTTTGCCAAATTTGCGTGGAATCATTCTTCAGGGTCAGGGTGTTGACCATATGATGGCGGATCCGACAACGCCGCAAAATATTCCGCTGGTGCGTTTGGTTGACCCGGAAATGGCAGCCGCGCTCAGCCATTGGGCGATATTGGCGGCGCTCGATTTCTGGCGGGATGGCCCGTATTACCGCCAACAGCAAGCGCAAAAAATATGGGCGCCAAAGCCGCAGCGTCCGGCGCAGGGCGGTGTTGTCGGGGTGATGGGTGTCGGCGCCATCGGATCGGTGATTGCGACGCGGTTTGCCGCGCTTGGCTTTCAGGTTAAAGGCTGGACGCGCAGCCCGCGACAGCTGGCCTCGGTTGACGTTTATGCGGGTTTGGATCGGCTTGATGAATTTTTGCAGGATGTGCAGATTTTGGTCTCGGTATTGCCGCTGACACCGCAAACACGCGGTATCATGAATGCAGATCTGTTCAGCAAGCTGGCACCCGGCGCCTGTGTGATTAATGGGGGGCGCGGCCCGCAAATTGTTGAACAGGATTTACTGGCGGCACTGGCGTCTGGTCAGCTTGGCGCGGCGGTTCTTGATGTGTTTGAAACGGAACCGCTGCCAACGACACATGCTTTTTGGTCGCATGATAAAATCGCCGTTTGGCCACATGTTGCGGCGCAGACCAACCCGCAAAGCGCCGCCGAGCAAGTGGCTGCCGCCATCACCGCCATTATGGCCGGCCAGCCACCGGCAAATCAGGTTGACTGGCAGCGCGGCTATTAGCCATCTGCGGCCAGCGTGTTTATATAGTCAAAAAGCGCACGCAGCCCCATTGCCTCGCCACCTTTTGGCCGCCCCGGGCGCGCTGCCAGATTCCACGCCATAACATCAATATGGGCCCAGTTCGTATCAGCCCCGGCAAACCGCCGCAAAAACAGCGCGGCGGTAATGGCACCGCCATAGCCGGATGGGCCGGTGCTTGACAACGCCGCATAGCCAGCATCGAGATGGCGGTCATAATCATCGAATAAGGGCAATTGCCATAATGGGTCGGCAACACGCCTGCTGGCTGCCAGCATGGCATCAGCGGTCTGCTGATTATTCGCAAAAAGCGCTGGCAGTTCAGTGCCAAGAGCAACCCGGGCCGCGCCGGTCAATGTGGCAAAATCAATCATAAAGTCGGGCGTGTCTTCAAGCGCATAATCCAGCGCATCGGCAAGAACAAGCCGCCCTTCGGCATCGGTGTTGCCAACCTCCACCTTGATACCGGCCCGTGTGTCAATCACATCCAGCGGCCGCATAGCGCGGTCTGAAACGGCATTTTCCGCAGCGGCAACAAGCACCCGCAGGCGGATTTTGGTGCGATGCGTCATCAATGCCGTGGCCAGACCTAAAACCGTGGCAGCGCCGCCCATATCTTTCTTCATCATTTCCATGGCTTTTGATGGTTTCAGATCAAGGCCGCCCGAATCAAATGTAATACCCTTGCCGATGAGGGTGATTTTCGGGCCGCTGTCACCCCAGCGCATATCGATCAGCCGCGGGCCGATTTCGGCCGCCCGACCAACCGTGTGAATTGCCGGAAATGCGCTGGCCAGCTGATCGCCATCATGCACCGTAATATCGGCATGATGTGTCGCTGCCAGTTGCCGCGCCTGATTTTCCAGCTCTGCCGGTGTCAGGTGGTTTGGCGGAAGATTGATCAGATCCCGACACAGATAGGTGCCGGCAAGCAAACCGCTGAGTTGCGAGATGGCGACTGTTTCCGGGCAGACAAGCTGGTTAACCGGCGGTTTCGCTTTGTCGCGATACCGGTCAAATTGATAGGCCGAAAGCCCCCAGCCAAGCGCCAATGCGGCAAGATCTTCGCTGTCGATACATTTCGCATAGATTTCTGGCTTCCAGACAGATTTTGGCAGCGCCGTTGCCAGTCTGGCGCCATCCCAAATATAGGGAGCGGCCACAATGCCGATGGCCATATCGATATTGCCGGCAGCGTCCGGCAGGCTGATCGCAGCGCCGGGCTTGGCCGTAAAATTATGCGCCGCCAGCCAGTTCTGCTGCAATTCCCCAAGGCCAGCATGCCAGTCATCATAGCAATCAGCGGTGACGATATGCAGCACATGTGCTGTGGTGTGTGACTCGGTTAGGCCAAATTGGTCAAGGGTGCTCATCTGATCGGTCCTGCCAGCGCATGGCGATGTGAATGGTTTAAAACTATAAATGTTGCTGCAGCGGCGCGTCTGCTTGTGCGTATACCCGGTCAATATGCCACCAAAGACTGACGCCGCGAAGCCCCAAATACCCAATAAAGGCAGCCAATAATCCATGCAACCCCCACGCATCCGAAAACAACAGCGCAACAGTCAGGCCGGATGCGGAAACAATCATTGCGTTACGCATCTCCTGACCGCGTGTGGCACCGACAAATATGCCATCAAGCTGAAATGCTAAAAATGACGCTGGTGCCAGCAAACAGGCCCACAGCCAATGCGCATGCGCATGCGCAATCAATGCCGTCTGCGTGGTAAACAGACGCAGAATGATTGTGTCGCCAAACCATAAAATGGCGGCGATGACCAGCGCCAGTGCAGCCGCAAGGCTGTTTGTCCGCCGGATGGCAATCCGCAGATTTTCCGGGTTACGTTTGCCGATGGCTTCGCCGACCAGCGCTTCGGCAGCATAGGCAAAAGCGTCCAGCGCAAAGGCCAGAATGCCAAATAACGTCAATACAAGCTGGCATGTGGCCAGATCGAGATCGCCTAGCTTTGCCGCTTTGTTCAGCACCATTGCCTCGCATAACACCAACAGCGCGGTGCGGATAAAAATATCCCGGCCTAAAATGAAAAACCGCCGATAGGCCGTATGGTCACGAAGCGCCGTAAGAATCAGCTTTAGCTGCAAAAAATGACCGACGCCGATTTTCGATTGTGGCCGGTTGATAAACCAGATCATAAATAGAAAGCCGGACCATTGGGCGCAGACTGACGCGATGGCGACACCGGTGACATCCATGCCCAGCCCCAGAACAAACACAAAATCCAGCGCCAGATTGATCAGATTAACAATCAACAGCAGCAGCATGCCGCCAAACATTTGCTGGCGGCCATATAACACCCCTAACAACACCATATTGCCGAGCGCTGCCGGTGCCGCAAAAAGTCTGATGGTGGCGTAATCAACCATCAGCGATTCAACGAGTGGGCTTGCTGAAAATAATGCGGCGGCAATGCCGGTGATCACCGGGGCTGCCAGAATGACGCTGAGGCCAATCACAAATGCCAGAACCAGCCCGCGCACCAGAATTCTTGCAATCTGCGTGGCGGCATCACGGCCCTGTGATTGCGCCACCAGACCCGTCGTGCCCATGCGCAAAAACCCCATGCCAAAATAGATGGCGTTAAACAGCATCATGCCGAGCCCGACACCGCCGATAAAAGCCGGGTCGTCAAGCCGTCCCATCATCGCGACGTCGACAGCCCCAACCAAAGGCACGGTCACATTCGAAATGATGATGGGCCAGGCCAGCCGCCAAATATGCCGCCAGCTGGTGTGACTGTCATCTGTTGATCTGTGCATGGCCGTCCTTTCACCGCAATCCTGGTGACATGCCAACCGGACACCGTCTCTCTTGTATTTCGCATAATGCAACAGCTTTGCATATTGTAACCATCATTTTTTTACCAATGGTGATGTGACAGATGCGGCGTTTTCCAACTTGTCGGTTGCCAGTCAAGTTGCTAAGTCTGTACACCGCAAGGTCAAAAAAAGGTTTGGATTATTGGCTTTTTTTCACGCACGCACCGCGCTCTATGCGCTATTGGCGCTGGTTACGATCACGGTCTTTACCGGCCAGCATCTGGTGCCGCCAATGGATCGTGATGAGTCGCGATTTGCGCAGGCCAGCCGGCAGATGCTGCAATCTGGCGATTATGTGACGATTCGCTTTCAGGATGAGCTGCGCGCCAAAAAGCCAGCCGGCATTTATTGGTTGCAGGCGGCATCGGCCAATCTGCTTGGCGAGGCGGACATTGCCTCCTACCGGTTTGTCAATGTGCTGGCGCTGCTTGCCAGTATTTTTATCCTGTATCATATCGGCTTGCGCCTATATGAACCGCATCTGGCACTCGCCGCCAGTGCTGCCTTTGCCAGCGGCTTTCTTGTGCTTGCCGAAGCGCATCTGGCAAAAACCGATACGGTGTTGATGCTGGCTGTGCTGGTTCAGCAATGGGGTTTGATGCGGATCTATCTTGATCGTCAGGCCAACCCGGTCAAACCACGCGCCGACTGGATCTGGTTCTGGGGGGCGATGGCGGTGGGGATATTGATCAAAGGCCCGATCGCACCAGCCATTGCTATTTTGACAATTGCCAGCCTGCTGCTGTGGCACCGGCAGATGCGGTGGGTCAGGCAATTGCGGTTGTTGCGTGGGCTGCTTCTGGTGGCGGTGATATGCCTGCCATGGGCCATTCTGGTCACGCTGGCAACGGACGGGGCGTTTCTGGATATTGCGGTAAAGGGTGATTTTCTGGCAAAAGTCCAATCCGGTCAGGAATCGCATGGCGCCCCGCCATTTACCTATCTGGCATTGTTTGGCTTGTTGCTGTGGCCAGCCTCGATCCTGCTGCCATCGGCATGCCTGCATATCAAAGCCCTGATGGCGCAAGACCGGACACGCTTTTTGCTGGCGTGGATTGTGCCATTTTGGCTGATGATTGAACTGATCCCGACAAAATTGCCACATTACCCGTTGCCGGTGGTGCCGGCATTGGCGCTGTTGCTGGTCTGTTCGGTTGAGCGGGTGGTGACATTGCCGCCGCTGCGGCAGAAAATATTTCTGGCCGGGCAATATCTGCTGCTGGCCTTTGGTGTTGTTCTGGTGGCTGTTGTGGGTGTGGCAGCGGTGCGGTTTGGCGGCGATTCGGTGCGGTTGGCGATTGGCTTTGTTGGGCTGGCGGTGATCATTGCCGGGCTGGCTGTCTGGCAAGGGCATCGCTGGATTCAGACTGCTGACTATCGAAATCTGCTGGCGTTATGGGCGGCTGGCATGCTGCTTCATTTCACCATATTTGCCGGGGTTGTGCCAAATCTGGCGCGGATTCATGTGGCTGAAGCCGTGGCAGAGCGGTTGCACAATGCGGCAAATCCCGCCACCGCGATTGCTGCGGCCGGCTTTCATGAGCCATCTTTGGTGTTTTTGCTTGGCCGCGATCTGTTGCTGGTTGATAGCCGGGAAGCGGCATTGTTTCTGGCCGAGGCGCCGAATGGCGTGGCGCTTGTCGAGGCCCGTCAACAAACCGCATTTCTGGATATGGCGCGGCGGTTAAATCTGTCGCTGGCAGCCCCGCAACAGGTCTCGGGCTATAATATATCAAAGGGTCAGGATGTGGTTATTCTGATTTATCGGCGAGAGACATTTGACGCCAACTCTGACACAGAGTAAAAGCGTCGGGTAATCATTAAAAAGCGGTATCTAACTGCATGTCAGCTTCTGTGTCTTCTTCTGCGACCTCTCATCCGATCGAGATTTCTGTGCTCGTGCCGGTAATGAATGAGGCCGGTAACATTACCCCGCTTGTCGATGAAATCTGCACCGCCTTTAAAGGCCGCCGGTTTGAGATCATCTATATTGATGATGCCAGCACCGATGGCACCGCTGCTGAACTGTCTGACTTGCTGAAAACTGTGCCGCAATTGCGGGTATTGCGGCATGAAATCCGCTCTGGCCAAAGCGCGGCATTATGGTCGGGCCTGTGGCAGGCGCGCGGCGTGTTGATTGGCGTGCTTGATGGTGATGGCCAGAATGTGCCGGCTGACTTTCCGGCGATAGAGACGGCATTGCAGGATCTTGGCGATACACCCGGCATGGTGGCTGGCATCCGCCAGCGCCGGAACGACAGCCCATCGCGGTTATTGGCATCACGTGCGGCCAAATGGATTCGGGCCAGCCTGCTTGCCGATACGCATCCCGATTCGGGTTGTGGCATCAAAATGTTGCCCCGCAGCCTGTTTATACAATTGCCGTTTTTCAATCATATGCACCGATTTATGCCAAGTCTGGTACGGCGCCATGGCGGACGCGTTATTGGGGTGCCAGTTGCCCATCGGCCACGCCAGGTTGGCACGTCAAAATATCGTATCCTGGATCGGTTAATTGTTGGCATATCAGACGTGCTTGGGGTGATCTGGCTGTTACGGCGCGCCCCGACAAGTGGCGCGGTTAGCGAAGTCAGCCGACCCGCCAGCACGCCGCGTAAAGCTTCAAAATCTGCATCTTCGACGAAAAGGTCGCGTACATGATTGCTATGATGTCAGCCCATATTGAGGCCGTTGCCAGCACGCTGGCCAATTTCCTTTTGCTGGTCTTTCCCTTTCTGCCGCAGAGTCTGGCCACACATCCTGAACAGATCATGGTGGTGGTTGGTTTTGCCGGGCAGGGGCTGTTCGCCATGCGGTTTATTTTGCAATGGCTGACATCAGAGGGGCAGGGTCGTTCGGTGATCCCGGTGGCATTTTGGTATTTTTCAATCGGCGGCGGCAGCGTTCTGCTGCTCTATGCCATCTGGCGACAGGATCCGGTGATTATCTGTGGTCAGGGTCTTGGCCTGTTTATCTATTTTCGTAACCTATATTTTATCCACCGGAGCAGAACCGACGAGTAGCTGCTATCGCGACTGGCGGTTCCTAAATAGAGGTATCGCCTTTTTGCATGATAATCGCCCAATGTTCGGCAGATACCGGCGTCACCGATAATCGTGACTGGCGTACCAACGCCATTTCCTGAAGACGTTCATCGGCTTTGATATCCGCCAATGTCACCGGCGTGTTCAATGGTTTTACCGCTTTAACCGTCACCATACCAAACCGGCCGGATGCATCGGTTGGATCAGGATGATACCGGGCGCATATCTCGACAATGCCGACAATCTGTTTTTCATTTACCGAATGATAGAAAAATGCCAGATCGCCAATCTGCATGGCTTTCATATTGTTTGACGCCTGATAATTGCGCACACCATCCCAGCCTTCGCCCGCATCGCCGCGATCAATTTGATCCTGCCAAGACCATGTTGATGGTTCTGTTTTCAAAAGCCAGAACTGCATGGGGTCACCTCATTCGTTCCAATCGATTATGAGATAGTCTATTCGGTATGTGCCGGGCGCGCCAGCAATCCGGCGACAATCTGCTGCAAATCTTCACCATGATTAACCAGTTTATCGACAGCATTGGTGATCGGCAAATCAATCTTGTGATGCGCCGCCAGATTGGCAAGGGCGGCAACGGTGCGGCTGCCTTCGGCAAGCTGGCTGCTCGGGGTTTCGCCGCGCCCCAGCGCCATGCCAAAAGCCATATTACGCGAATGTGGTCCGGCACAGGTCAGCGCCAGATCGCCAACACCGGCCAACCCAAAAATGGTGTCACTTTTTGCGCCCATAACAGCCGAAAACCGTGCAATTTCTGACAGGCCACGGGTCAGGATCGCGGCCTTTGCATTATCCCCAAGCCCCAGCCCGACCGCACAGCCGGCGGCAATGGCGATGACATTTTTCATCGCCCCGGCCAGAGCAACGCCAACCGAATCAGTGTTGCGATAAACCCGCAGGTTGCTGCCCTCAAATGAGTCTTGAATTATTTTGGTTGCGGCGTCATTGCCGGCGGCAACAAGCGCGGCGGGCAGGCCGGAAAATACTTCATCGGCAAAGCTGGGGCCGGAAAATACCACGATGTCATGCCGCGGCAGCATGTTTTGCGCCAATGCGGTTAACAACATGGCGTCGCCCTGCTGGTCGCTGACGATGCCTTTGGCACAGAGCGCCACGATCGCCGGCGGCGCGTCGGCTTGCCGGGCGGCGATACGGGCAAAACTGTCTTTATTGGCCTGTACCGGTACGGCGACAAAAATCACCGTGGCGGCCGCAAGACAATGATCATCTGTTGTCGCATCAAGCGGCGCAATTGCCGCACAATCAGGCAGTTTTTCGCATTGCCCCCGGGCCAGCATATCGGCTGTCTGCTGGTTGCGTGACAGAACCGTGACAGGCTGCTGCGCCCGCTGCAAACTGCTGGCGATGGCGCTTCCCCAGCTGCCGCCCCCAATCACAACATGTCTGGTCATGCGCGCACCCCGCGTCCCGGTGGTGGGCTGGCATGCGCATCAAGTGGCCAGCGCGGCCGTGGGGCAAAGTCAAAACCGTCAGAATCGCCGGTATTTTGCTGATGCCGCTCAAGCGCGGCCCAGGCAATCATCGCCGCATTGTCGGTGCAAAGGGCGGCCGGTGGGACGGACAGGCGAAAACCGTTTTTGCTGGCGGTGTCGGCAAGCTGTGCAAAAATATATTTATTCGCCGCCACGCCGCCGGCAATCACCAGAACCGGCGGGGCGCTTGTCGATGCCTGCACATAGTCTTGGCGAAACTGCGCCATCGCGTGGTGACTGCGGTCGGCAAGACAATCGGCAATAGCGGCCTGCAAGCTGGCTGCCAGATCATTGACGGGTGCTTTTTCAGCCCCGCCAAGCTGCTTGAACTTGTTTGCCAATGCGGTTTTCAGGCCGGAAAAGGAAAAATGACAGTGATCAGCCCCTTTTAGCGGGCGGGGCAGCGCAATGGCAGTGGCGTCGCCTTGCTGTGCGGCGGCTTCGATGGCCGGGCCACCCGGATAGCCAAGCCCCATGATTTTGGCGCATTTGTCAAACGCCTCACCGGCGGCATCATCCATGGTCGTGCCATAGCGGTGATACTGCCCGGGGCCGGCCACTGCCAGAAGCTGTGTATGTCCGCCGGACACCAGCAGCAGCAAATACGGAAACGTCACCGAATCAGCCAATCTGGCGCTCAGTGCATGGCCTTCAAGATGGTTGATGGCAAAATAGGGGCGCTGGCGGGCGGCGGCGATGGCTTTGGCGGTGACCGTTCCAACCGCGACACCACCAATCAGACCGGGCCCGGCGGTGGCGGCAAAGGCATCGATATCGGAAAGCGCAAAGCCAGCGGTTTGCAGGGCTTTTCCAATCACCAGATCAATGGCTTCAAGATGCGCGCGGGCGGCAACTTCCGGGACAACGCCGCCATATTGGGCATGCTGGGCGATTTGTGAGGCAATCTCATTGGCATAGATTGTTTTATCACTACCGACGATGGCGGCGGCGGTTTCATCGCAACTGCTTTCAATGCCAAGCATGATATAGGGGCGGTCTGCCATAAGCCGTTATTCCTGAATTTTGCGCGCTGTCACCATATCTGAAGCTGTCGCCAGATGCCAGTGTTGTTGCCAATTCATCAGCGGGTGTGGTTTTTGGCTTTGCAAATCAGATGCAGATGATTAGACATGGCAGCTATGACAGAGCATGCTGATATATTTAAGAACAGCCCGATGCGGCTTGCCAGCCGCGCCTCGCAACTGGCGATGGCGCAGGCTGAAATGGTCTGTGCGGCGTTGGCGCCGACCGCGGTGACTGTGCGCCCGGTGACCACATCTGGTGATCGTATTCTGGATCGTCCATTGATTGAAGCTGGCGGCAAAGGTCTGTTCATCAAGGAACTGGAACGCTCGTTACTCGCTGGCGAGGCTGACCTTGCTGTGCATTCGATGAAAGATATGGAGGCGCATTTTGCGCCGCATACGGAAATTGGCGCGGTGCTGGCACGCGAAGACCGGCGTGATGCGCTGATCGGGGATTACCAGTCGATTGATGATTTGCCAGAGGCGGCGGTTGTTGGCACCGCCTCGGTGCGGCGTGCGGCGATTTTGCTGCACCACCGCCCGGATCTTGAAATCAAGCTGATCCGTGGCAACATAAACCGCCGGTTAAGCCTGCTTGCAAATGGCGAATTTGACGCCATTGTTCTGGCCGTGGCGGGTATAAAACGGCTGGGGCTGGATGTGCCCTTCAGCCCGATTGACCCGGCTATTATGCCATCGGCCGTGGCGCAAGGTGCGCTGGCTGTGCAAATACGCACGCCATTTGATGATCGCAGCGAGGCGGTCAAGCATCTGGTATCGGCGCTCACCTGTGCGGATAGTCTGGCTGAAGTGACCGCCGAGCGTGCGTTGCTGGCTTTTCTTGACGGCTCATGCCAGACGCCGATATGTGCCAGCGCCAGATTGGCCAGATCGGCCAGATCAGATAATGAAAACAGGCTAAGTCTGGATGGTATGATCCTCAGTTTGGATGGGCGTGTGGCACATCGCCTGCAACTGGACGCGCCGGTAGATGACGCGGTGGCGTTGGGTGAGACAGTCGGTGCGCAATTGCTCGAAATGGCGGGTGGTCGCGGGTTCCTTGCCTAGGCCAGTTTGCGGTGATGCCGCATTGTCGGCCCTGTATATTTTTGCGATACTAGGGCATGGCTGATTTTATCATCATTATTCGCCCGGAGCCTGACGCCAGCCGCGATGTCGCATGGCTCAAACGCTATCAGGTTCCAGCCATCGCGGTTCCGGTAATGCAGGCGGAAAAGCGGCCTTTTGACCTGTCCGATATGGCCGCATTGCAAGCTGTTATCTTTACCAGCCGGCATGCGGTTGCCGCCATTGCCGACAGCCCTGCGATCGGCGCATTGCGCGGGCTGCCGGCATATGCTGTGGGGCGCAGCACAGCGGCTGCGGCGCGTCAGGCCGGGTTTGCCGAGGTCATCACCGGGCATGGCGGTGGCAGCGGTCTGGTGCCGCTGCTGGTTGCTGATTTGCATCCGCATGCTGGGGCGCTGTTATGGCCAAGCGCGACGACCATCAGTTTTGACATGGCCGCCAGCCTCGAAAGTTTTGGGTTTGCTGTGCAAAGGCTGCCGGTTTACGCGATGCCGGCACAGACTGATATCGGCAGCCAGTTGCCAGACCGTCTGCTTACCCATTCGTCTGCCGCTGTGGTGGCGATGTCGGCCCGCTCGATCGATTTATTTTCAACCATGTTGCGTGATAATCAGCTGGATCACCGCCGCCATATCATCACGGTGATCGCGGCAAGCCAGAGCATTGCCGAGGCGGCTGGTGCTGGCTGGGCAGATATTCTGCTGGCCAAGGCGGCGCGGCGCAGCCGGCTGTTGGCGATTGCGACATTTATGTATCGGCGGCGGAGTTTGTTGCCGTCGGCCCGGTAAATCAACTGGCATGTTTGCCGGGCATAAGGTTTAATAGTGTGTAAATAGATGTAGTGTTGCGAAAACCGACAGGATGAATCGTCCTATGGCCGAGTCGAAAAACCCGTCTGATAAGACGAAAAACACGCGTGGTAAATCCGCATCAGATGACCCAAAACATACGATTATTGATGGGGTCGCCGTCGATAAATCGAGCGCGGCCGACACTCGGGAAAACACCCGGGCTGATATCTCGGCAGATAAGACGAAGGCCGCAGATGCAGACCGGCCCGGACAGGCCGCACCATTACGATCGCAATCGGCCATCATGGTTGTCGCCGGAATCGCTGCGATGCTGGCCTTACTGTCGCTGGCTGTGTCTGTAGTGGCCTATCGGCAGACGGCCGATCTGGCTGAAGCTGGCCCGGCTCAGCCACCAGCCGGCGGCAGCATCACTGCGCCTGTTCAGGCAGATCTTGACGCCATCACTGAGCGGTTGGACAGGCTGGCGGCGTCGGTCGCCACAAATGCTGCGCAATATGCATCATTGCAACAAGACAGTGCCGCCGCCCCGAAACCGGATACGCCGAATGCCCCGGATGCGTCGGATAATAATATGGCACCACCCGCTGGTGGGCTGGATACAGCCATGCTGGATGA
>ERZ802821.843-NODE-843-length-17056-cov-14.7662_pt1 | contig 17056 bp, 16 predicted proteins | sample MGYA00345648_ERZ802821 | MGnify/ENA primary metagenome ERZ802821 (study PRJEB30503, sample SAMEA104212357) | marine metagenome | biome: Westerlies Biome; feature: [SRF] surface water layer (ENVO:00010504) within the epipelagic zone...; material: water... | reverse complement strand
CACTTTGGTTATTTTTCCCTCTAAATCACTAACATAAGCTAAACCTCCAGAGTAATTTACTCCAGATGCTGTATCAGGTGTTACTAAGACTATAGACGAGGGAACCGAATTTACAATATCGCTAGCGTCAGTATCCTCTATTTGTATTCTTTTATATAAACTTCCTGGGTTTGTTTCATCTTCTAAATTTATTAAAGTTAAGTTTGAACCAACGCCTTCGAATTGAGTTCCATATCCGCCTCCCATTGCAGCTACATAAACATCATCGAGAATATTACTATCTCCAGCTCCATTATTTGGAATTCTGAATATTCTTGGATCTGACCAAGTTTCACCTAACTCACTATAATCATATTCGGGATTTGTTTGTACTCCTGTAGCCTTTGATCCTGCTTTAATAAACACACCAAGCATTGAACTTGTGTTGGTATCTCCAGGATCTGCTGAGTAAGTCATATCAGTTCCAAAAGTGATTTCAGTGTCACCACTTGAATTTGTCGACACACTAAAATTAGTATAATTATTGTCATTAAAAGTGACTAAGATATCACTTTTTTTAATTCCTTGGACTGGGAACGTCCATTTTTTGCCTTTGTAACATGATGTAGATTGGGATGAATTACATGTATTAGATACAGTATTATCATCATTATAATTATCTGTAACTTTTATAGACTCTCCAAATGAAGCAAGAGAGTAAGATTTGCCAATATAATCATAATTATAAATGACTTGATTATGATCAACTCTGTAGACTCTATGATTGATTTTATCATTAAAAATTGACCATAAGTGCAAAGGTTTATCAGGATTAGTTACATCTAACACACTCATTCCAGCTCCGCCTCTTCCATAAGGAACTAATAAAATTGTGTGCCATTTTTTAGCAGTATCTAATGGAGATTTAAAATACATATCATGTGCAACAATAGAACCATCAACTCCAAAGATTGCGTTTGATCCTCCACCTTTTGCAAGATTTAAATTATTATTCATAACCAAAGGTAAGTAAGGTGCAACTAATGGTGGAACAAATCCCCATTTTTCTTCTCCACTTTCTGCATCAAATGCATGAAGAATTCCACTATTAGAACCAGCATATATAACAGGTTTATCACCTCTCGCTTTTAAAGAGTTTTTCCATGCAACATATCCATTAACATTTCTAAAATAAGATTCTTGATTACTGTTTTGAAATTGTGTGTCTGCAGAGGGTGCACCTACCACAATCAACTGTGAATGGTATATATCACCTAGATAAATATTTTTTCCATCTTTTGTTCTCTTTTCAGTAAGATTACAATCTCCATCATAATCAAAATAATCAGCTCCTCTTAAGAAATTAATTAATCCTTTTAAATCATCATCTGTACCATCTAGAACCCCAGCAGAATTTGCACATCTTCTATTTAGACTTGACCCACCTGGAGAGTCTGTTTTTCTGTGATAATCTTGAATATCATTTTCATATAATGACATGACATTTCCAATCTCTGTTGCATATGTATCTCTAAAGTTATTATAATCTGCTTTATAATCAGTGCCTGGAATTATACTCCAGAGTTTTCTAGAAGCTGGCGCAGGAACTTTATCTTGTGCCGACCAGTTATCAACGTGATTTTCATCAATACTTCCGTCTGGATTTATTTTTGTTCTTGTAAGTGTTCCAATCCATTCTTTATTTTGTTGGTAATCAAATTGAGCTTGGTATAAAGATCCACCTTTTTCAATTGTTGCTGTAATTGCAGGAGCAGTAAACGAGAGTTTTTCAGCAATGATTTCTCCAATTTTAGCTTTAAGTTGGGCTGTTAATGCAGCTCCAGTTGTAGCTACAATTGACTTACCTGTGCCGCCTGCTTTTGCAACGTCTTGGAAATATCTGTATCCATTTGCACTGATACCAGTACCAAATGCAACTGAGAAAGTTTTAATCTTATTATTATTGTAAAGATCTTTAACTATTTTTAAACCTCTAGTATGAGTATGACTGAACCAATCTCCATCGCCAATTAAAATTACATAAGAATTTTGACAATCTAGATTTTTATCTATAGGTGAATAAGTAGTATTTTTATAATACCTCGATGCAATTCTCATTGCAGAGTCTAAGTGTGTACCTCCACCTGGATTAACTGTCCTTATCATTTTAGCAATTTGAGCAGCTCCACCTTTATAAATTGGCACTTTTAGACAATTATAGGTGGTACAAGGGGTTGAATACCCTTGACCAGTTTTATGATTTCCGTGCCATCTGTTAAATCCAGATGCTCCCGCTGACCAGTAAGCAAATCCAAAATCAACCCCAGACGTTAATGATGAGTCTTTTACTATAGCTTCAATAGCTTCATATGCGGCTTGCATCCTTGTTTTTGGAGCTCCACCAATAGACTTAATCCACCCACCATTTTGATCTAAAGCATGGACTTGGCCATTATTTAAGTTTGCAGCAAGTATTCTGTTATTGTTATCATCATATCCTAAACCCCATGGATAGTAAAAATACAGGTTGCTGGCAGATGATGCAGATCTGCTTCTTTTACCTTTAGTCAATAAGTTAGTATAGCCTGACCCAGTATTGTTAACTTGAATTTTTCTCATCCTGCTGTTGCTCCATGAAAGTGTCCATATTTGATTTGCTCCAACATGTTGTAATCCAACGTAACTCCCTTCTGGATAATAAAAACTTTGACCAGAAGTTGAAGGACACATACCAGACTGGTTTAACGGAAATTTATAAATTCTATTACTTCTATATGAAAATATATTTCCAGCATCAATTGTGGTTCCATAACTATACCTTAATTGAGAATTCACATTACAGTTCCTTATTGAACCTGAATTAATATCAATTACTTTGTAACCAAAAGAGCCTCCAACAAAAATTTTCCCAGAATCAATTGTCATATTATAAGGATAACCGCCTAGATTATATTTAACCATGCATCTTCCATCACTAGCCCTTATACCGACAATTGCTCTTTCATAAAATGCAGTTGTATAGTAAATGCCATTATGAGTTTCTCCACTATATGAATAGGATGTTCGACAATTACTATTACCTTCATATTTAGAATTTCCTTTGCCAGAAACTCCATTGTTTCCAAATCCACTGTCAGTTGTAGCTGTATCGTATAAAAACTTTTTAACTCCATCCCTGTTGTATTGAGAAACCAAAATATTTCCACTGGCATCTGCATCAGCGTCATAAGGATATCTCATACTTGCAGTTCCTCCGCTCATACGCCAACCCATACTTCCAGATTTATCTAATAAAATTAATACATTTGCAGGAACATCACCAATACCAGTTCCAGGAGGTAAGGCTTTAGAAAATACATTTTCCGTTGTTAAAAATATAAATAAAAAACTAAAAATTAATTTTTTTAATTTCATTGTGAATCCAACTGCTCCATTTCTTTATCAGCATAGAATTTTGATAATTTTTCATCTAGCTTAGGTGTTGAAATATAAATCTGTTCATCTTTAATTCCATCATCACCAGTTAATCTTTGATAGATAATAAACAAATTTGTTTTTTCAAATACCTCTACTCCTTCATAAGCGTTTGGATTATTTCCAGTATCAAATTCATTATAGTTTTTTTTTACGTAATTCATTAAAGTCAATTTTTCAGTTACTAAATTTCGATCGTCATTTAAAGCAACAAAATTAACTGCAACTAATTCGTCATTTAAAAATCTATATTCAATACCCACATCGTTTAATTTTTGGTTCGGGCAAATATCATTTGCTAAAACAGGATAAACATCTAATTCAGCATATTCCATTGGAAAGGGCCTTGCAGCAATTTCTCTTTTTTCAAAAACTTCTTTTTTTTCTCCAAATTCAGCTATTAGATCACATGCTGAATATGCAGCACTGAATGAAAAAACTGTGATCAGAAAAGATTTTATTAATAATTTCATAAAATGATTATAATTATAAATTATTATATTATTAATACTGAAAAAAAAATTTGTCATTTCTATTTAGGTAAAACAACTACACTTTCTAGTGCTACAATTATTCTTTTTTTAGACCCAGAATTGATTGAATGTTTTCCATTGTCCTTATTATAAGCATGTTCTTCAGCTTTTATTCCACATCCAAAAACTCTATAAGCCATACCATTTTGACCACTATTTCCGGCTTGTTTTTTTACACTTGATCCTGTTCCTTTAAATGGGGCATCCCCTATATTTGTAACAAAATATTCATAATAATAGCCTTTCAGTCTTTCAGCCTCATGCTTCTCATTTTCTGATGCATTATTGTTAAAACTATCTCGAATAACGTCACCAAAATTCCAACTTTCACCAGTAACTACTTTTAGTTTATCTGGTTTATCTGGAAAACTGTTAAAGCAATACTCTGAAGTATCAAAGTAATATTTATCAGAAGTTTTATAATTGATCTTAATCATTTGACCCTTAAAAGCAGTATTCTGATTTGCTGGTAAATTTCTTTTGTTTAATTGTCTCTTATGATTACCCGGGTCCCAAGGACCTAGAAATTGATTAAGTATATATTTTTCACCCTCTAATAAAGCGGTTTCTGCTACATAAAAAGTTTGTTGATACTCGTCACTCTTATTATTACTTTGATGATCACTCGCAGACATTACAATAAGCGCTCCACCCATTAGAGACATTGCTAACATTAAAACTAATGAAAGGACTAAAGCAAAGCCTTGTTCATTTTTTTTAATCATGATCCAACATTCCTAGCGTGTGCCGTTACAACAATTGTATCTCTTAAAAATTTATCAGTTTTTTTTATATTTCTTGATGTGTCTGTCATTGCAAAAATTTCTCTTGCTTTAGAAGTTCTAAAAAAATCTTTGGTCGATCTGACTGTCAATGCAATATCAATAGTTTTTATTTTATACAATTTATCTTTTGTTGCATTAGTTGGGGTAGGGGGTGGCTTGATTAATAATCCCTTGTCATCAATCGCATTAAAAACTAAATCACTAATATGGTCTGTAACCAATGATGGTCCATATGTTTTTGTGTTACTATCGGTACCACCATCATCCCATTTTTTATCGGTTGTATTCCACTTTACTTTTGATTTGTAAATTGCAAATGCATCTATTGGAGGGTATTTGTTTCCAGGTAGAGGAGGCGCGGACTTGTCAGGAATTTTTGATCTTTTGCATTCATAAGTAATTTTATATCTTTCATATTCATATTTGAGAGGATCACCTTTTGGTTTTCCTGCTATTGTTCCATAAACAATTTCAATCTTATCACACGCTTGTGCAAAGTTTCTTGATTTAGTAATGATAATAGGAGCATGTTCATTTGAAGTTGGAATATTATCATTATGATATTTGAATCCCGCAAGTCGAATATCTCTTAATAACATTCCTATAACATCTCTTCCAGCAGTTGAAATTTTTGCTCGATCAGCAACTTGTGAATAGGAGTTGTTAACAACAGTATAAGAAGTAAACATAGCTGCCATCATTACAACTGAAATTATAATTCCGATTAGAATTTCAATTAATGTTACTCCAGCAATTGAGCTAAATTTTTTTTTCATTTAATGAATTTGAAAATAAAGAAATTTTTTCTTGCTACCATCATTCATATTCACTTCCATTTTTCCTAAATACCACTTTTCATAAATTCCAGTACCTTGTTGGCCTGGTCCTTTATAATTTTGAGTATTATTATAAGCACAATTATTTCCCGAAGCACTATTGTTACAAATATCAAATACTTTTAAAAATTTTATATCTTGTGATCCTTTACATTTAATTCTTCTTTTAGAAAATCTATCATCCCATTTTTTAAATTTATTCTGAGCAGTATTTGTAAATGAACCCGTTTGTGTGGTTCCTGAGGAGCAGCTACCCATTCTCCAAGATGATTTGCTACCTGATATTTTATTAGAAACTAAATAATCCATTAATTTTACATCTTTTTTTGGGGAAGTTGAGTTTTTTTCTGCAATTAGGTCTTCTGCCACCATACCGACTAAATAATTAGATTTTGTTCTCTCGCCTGATGTATCGATAGATTGAACCGAATAATTAACCATTTGAAATATTGCAACAAAACCAATTCCAATGATAGCCGTAGAAACTAGTGCTTCTATTAATGTTATTCCTTTTTCGTGAATTCTTTTACCTAATTGTCCAATCACTTTTACCTCGTTTATATTTAGTAACTGTACCAAATCTTGACCATAGAACCAAGTATGCAGGTTTTGTTAACCCATTTTTTTTACCAAGAGTTTTTAGATCACATTTACCACCATTTTGTTTTGCATTACTTTCGCTACAAACAAGCGCATAATCTTTTACCTTTTCACCATTAACAAAAAATCCATATTGATTTTCTAATGATCCAGTTTGTAAGAACTTAGTTCCATCTTTTGAAAAACATACAGAACCTTGCTGATCTGTGTGGACTGGAGTATCAATCACAGTTTCTTGAACAGTTTCATCCCAATAACTGTTATCTTTACTACATTGAATACCCCCTTTAGAATTAATTTTTGCTGAGTAAGTATCTTGATAAATGCCTTTAGTTTTAATTGTTGTTGAAGATGTGCCATTAGGAATAATTTGAAATTGTACGTATTGAAAATTACCTCTTTGAAGTTGAGTGTTAATATTTGTAAGCATCGATGCAATTTGTTCTGAGGCTTTTCTTACTTTTCTATCTTCACTCCATTCCATAAAGTTTGGGTAACCAACAGCAGAGACAATAGCCACTATAGTAATTACAACTAGTAGTTCTAAAATAGTAAAACCTTTAATGTCCTGTTTTTGCTGCACCTGGATCTATTTTTCCTGACTTCACCAATTCTTCTAAAGATTTATCCATTGTAATCATTCCATCTCTAACTGCAGTTTGCATGATGCTAGGGATTTGGTGAATTTTAGCTTCACGGATTAAGTTTTGAATTGGTGGAGTGCATTTCATTATTTCAAATGCACCAACACGTCCTTGACCATCTTTTGTTTTTAATAATCTTTGCGTTACTACCATTTTTAATGAAGTTGAAATTTGTGCACGAATTTGTTCTTGTTGTTCAGGTGGGAACACATCAATAATTCTATTAATTGTACTTGGTGCACCACTAGTGTGTAATGTTCCAAAAACTAAGTGACCTGTTTCAGCAGCAGTTAGTGCTAAACTAATTGTTTCTAGGTCTCGCATCTCTCCAACTAAAATTACATCTGGATCTTCCCTCAATGCTGCTTTCAATGCCGCAGCAAAAGATTGAGTTTGTTTTCCAACTTCTCGATGAGAAACAATACTTTGATTATCAGTATGAATAAACTCAACTGGATCCTCAACAGTAATTATATTTGAGGTTCTTGTTTTATTAATTTCATTTACAATCGCTGCAAGCGTTGTTGATTTTCCCGAACCTGTTGGACCCGTTACTAAAACTAAGCCTTTATGAAAGTCGACAATATCATAAAGAGCTTGCGGTAAATTAAATTGATCCATGTCAGGAATTTTACTTTCAACTCTTCTGCACACACATGCTGGACCATTGATTGTTTTATAAAAATTTGCTCTAAATCTTAATCCACTTAAATTAACCGCTGTATCAAGTTCATGCGTCCTTTCAAATTTTTCTAATTCTTCTTCATTACAATTCATTGAAAGAAGATCTTTTAAATCTTGAGGGGTAACCATGACCTCATTAACTTTTATAATTTCGCCAGTCGCCCGATAAGCTAAAGGAGATCCAGCTCTAATATGAAAGTCTGATATTTTTTTATTATTTTTTGCTAAATCCTCTAATTTTTCAAACATAATAAACTAATAATATAAATTCAGCATTTTTTGTGATTTTTTTTTTCATATACACTCATTATGGTTAAATATTATTTTTATTCTAGTAAAAGTTGAGTATAACCTCAATAATATTGAATTATGAAAAATCCTTTTGCAAATTTATTCAAAAAGAAAAAACAAACTGATGCTCCAGTTCCTAAACCAAAGGCAGAAAATAAAAAAGACAGCTTCTTTAGTAAATTTCTAAAAAACAGATTAGGAAAATCTACTGCTAAAGGAGAAGAAATTATTGGAGTAGAGTTAACACCAACAGAAATACGTTTATCACAAGTTTCTAATAATAAATCTAATCAATGGGTGTTAGATAAGTTTCACGTTCATAAGTTTGAGGGAATACCTGAAGGGGGTACAGTATTAGAAAATCCAGATAAAGTAGCCGATGAATTAAAAATTGCTCTTCAAAAATTAAAAATCAACACAACCAATGCTGCAATTGCAATTCCTGTTACTAGTGCAATTATAAGAGTTGTTACTGCACCGCTAATGACAGATGACGAGTTAAAAAAAGCAATTGATACAGACTCTTTATGGGAAAACTTGGTTCAATTGACTGATAATTTAAATGATTATTCTATTTTTCACCAAGTCATAAATAAAGACAAAACTGGAAACACAATGGATATTTTATTTGTTGCGTCGAAACTTTCAGACATCAACAATTATACCGATATTATTAAAAAAGGTGGACTAAATGCTGTCATAATCGATGTTAAATGTTTTGCACTTAAATCTGCTGTAGACCAAGTAAATCAAATTGCAGGTTCAATTGAAGAAAGCAATTTAACCGCAGTTTTAGAATTTGGATTAGATGAAAACTACGTCATGATTTTATATGAAAATAATCCAATCATCACAGACATCTTTATAAGAGGACAAGATAGAAAAACATTGGCCGAAAGTAATAACCAAGAAGAAATGGATGCCCTAGTGAGAAGATATATGACACAGGTTAAACAAGCCATTCAGGATTTTGAGACAAAATATGAAAAAAGAATAAGAAATTTAAAAGTTACTTCTAACTTAGTAAATGTTGAAGATTATTTAGCGAGTTTTAGAAAAAATATGACTAACACCGGTTATCAACTTTTTGATCCTTTTGATGGAATAAAAATTCCTGCACAACTAGAAAATGAAATAAAAATGCAAAATAGATCTTATTTTTCTACTGTGATGGGATTAGCTTTTAGAAAATTAGATGTATTTGGTTATTATAAGTTTGTAACTGCAGTTAAAAATATTAACCTACTTCCTAACAGAGATAATATGATGGCTCAAAAAAAAGCTAAAGCTGTTTCTAGTTTTGCTTTTAAAGGAGTGGTAGGTATTGTAGCGATAATTTATATAACCTTGTTCGGATTTTCTTTCTGGCAAATTTCAGAATTAAATAAAAAAATTGTTGGTTACGAAGAAGTGGTTCTATCACATGAACTTAAAACTTTAGAAAAAAATAAATACGCTAAAGAAATTGGTGTAATGAATAAATCATTAAAATTAAGTCAATCAATTACATCCAATAAAACGGTAAGTTTTAGGGTACTTGCTCAAATTGCATCTTCTGTTCCAAAAAGAGTTAAGTTTAAATCGATTGAATATAATGGGGTTGATCAAATAGTGATAGAAGGCTCAGCATTTAGTGATCAAGATATTCTAAAGTTAATCAGTAATTTAAATAATAAAAAACTAATTTCCCAAGCATCTTTGGCTAGTATGACCTTGCCTGAGGGTCAGCAACAAGGGTCACAAAAAATGAAAGGCTTTAAAATAGCCTGTATATTGGAGAGTGCTTAATGGATCTTAAAAATATAACCATGTCAGATTTAAAAGCCAAGTTTAGTGGTGCTGCTGATAAAAAAACACTTGTCAAATTTGGTATAGGGTTTGGTGCAATAATTATATTTTTAATAATTTATTACGCTATCCTAAATCCAATGGTTAAAGAACGTAAAGCAAAGTACGAAGATAAGTTGTTAAAAGAAAATGAAATTTCTCAATTTGAAAACGAAATAATTCAATTTAAAGCTCGAATAAAAAAATTAAAACCTGAATTTGAAGATAGCTCAACTTTATTTCACTCCAAAGCAGAAGTTGAAGATCTGTATCAAAGTCTAAGTAAACACGCAGGTGTAAATGGATTGGTCATTTCGAAAATTGAAAAGAAAAAACCAATTCCTGTTATGAAAGAAGGTGTTGCCAATCAATCTGCAGAAAACCTTACTGCAGACATGGTCTCTTATTACAAAATTCCAGTAGACTATGAGATAAAAGGAAAGTTTCTAGGCTATATAAAGTTTAAAAGAGCAGTATCTAAGCAAAAGAAAATGCTTAATTTTGACAAAGAGACTATAAGTATAGTACAAAATGATTCAACTGGAGCGATAATTGCAAAGGGAGAATTAACAATTGTGGGATTACCAAATGATTTTTTTTAGAATTTTATTGTTTATAATGATGATGGTTGCGAACATATCATTGGCAGACAATCATGTTAAAAAAGAAGAGCTCTTGGAACAAGTTAAAGAAATTACACAAGGACTTGCTGATGAAGATGAAGTTCCATTGAATGATCCTTTTGCTGGCAATGAAGGTACGAATTCTTTAGCCAGTATCCCTGATGGTGAACAAGAGGATGAAATGAGTTTGTATAATTTTAAACTTGCTGGATTGGTTTCAGGTAAAGACCATAGTTATATTTCAGTAGTAAGTTCAGCGGGTGAGGCAATGACTCTTACATTAGGACAATTTTTAGGTAAAAATAAATTTATAGATTTAAGACTTACAGAGGCTATCTTTAAAAAAGAAGATGGTAAATATTTAATAATCGATTTTAATAATCAAATAAGAGAGGCTGATGAATATTAAAAATTTATTTAATTTATCAGTAATTGTAATCTTAGGTTTTGTTCTGAGTGGTTGTGCTAATTCACAGTTTGCGAAAAAATATAATAAACCTTTCAAACACAATACTCCATTAATAAAAAGTAATGATATTACTAAGTCAGGAAAGTCTGAAATTGCAAAAACTTTAGGGATGGGTCCTAAGCCAGTTGAGGGGGATACTAGAAAATTAGGTAAAAGAAAAAAAATATCCTCAGAAGCTCAAAAAAATTATTTGATTATCTCAGACAATTTTCCTCTTCTTAAACAAAGAGTTACATTAAAATTTAAGAATTTAGATTTTAAAGAGACGATGCAGTTAATGGGTAAAATTGGAGAAATTAATGTATTAGTTGGAGATGAAGTTGCTGGGGTAATTTCAGCTGAGTTGGTTGACGTACCTTGGGATAAGGCGTTTCAGGCTTTGTTAGATATGAAAAATTATGCATCAGATGTAGATGTTGCAGGTAATTTAATAAGAGTTCATTCTCCAGAAACTTTAACTTCTCAAGAAAATTACAAATCAGAAAGAGCACAAGCAGTTAAGAAAAAAGTTGAGCTAGAAGATAGTGTTGAGCCAATATATTCTGAGATATTTAGATTATATTATATTTCACCAACTCAAGCAAAATCCACTCTTGAACAATTATTTACATCACAATCAGGAGATAGTTCTTTTACTCCTATTCAAATTACAGAAGAAATAACTACTAGATCGATAATTGTTAGAGGAAAAGAGAAAGATTTAGATGTAGTTGATAAAGTTATTAAAGAAATTGATATTAGAACCAAACAAGTCCTAATTGAAGCTTTCATCGTCGAAGCAAATTCAGACTTTGAAAAAGCTTTGGGATCAAGGTTAGGTGGATATTACTCTAATAAAGGACGAGTTGCTGGTGGTGTAGCCGGTACTAGTAGTGGAAGTGCTCAGGGAACTAGTTTAGATGAGGCAGCTGGATTGGGCTCAGCGACTGATAGTATTGCAAACTTTCCAGTAACAGGTGCAACTAGTGGTATTGGATTATTAAGAAAAACAACCACAGGGGTATTGAAGGCCGAAATAACTGCACTTGAAAGTATGGGTATGGGTAAAACTATTTCAAATCCAAAAGTTTTCACATTAGACAACCAGTTAGCGACAGTTACTCAAGGTGAAGAAATTCCATATCAAACAACATCGGATGGAACCACTTCAACTTCCTTTAAAGAAGCAGCTCTAAAACTAGAAGTGACGCCAAGTATTATTGGGGATGGAAATGTATTATTAACCATCAAAGTTAATAATGACACACCAAATAGGTCAACTTCATCAGATGAGCCACCTATCAATAAAATGGAAATTGTTACAAAATTATTAGTTGCAGATGGAGATATTGTTGTAATTGGTGGAATTAAGAAAAATGTACAAACAAATAATAAAAGTCAATTACCAGGTGTAGGAAATATGCCTGTGATAGGTAATCTCTTTAAAGGGAAGGCTAATTCTGATAATCTAGACGAATTATTGGTGTTTATCGCACCAAGAGTTTTGTAATGATTAATATAAGTAGAGAGTCTGAAATAAACCTTATTAATATCTTGATTGATCAAGATATAATATCAGGAAAAGATTTAGCCAACATAAAAAAAGTTTCAAGCGAAACACAAAAATCTCAACTGGATGCAGTTTTTGAACTTAATTTAACAGACGAAGATAAAATTTTAGATTTATTGGTTAAAGAGCAATCATTAGATGTAATTGATTTATCGTCCACTCAGATTGCAGATGAAATAAAGTCAGTTCTGCCATCAAATTATATTCATATGAACTTTATTGCACCATTCAAGGTAGAAGGTAAAATTTTGCATATAGCAATCCCAGACAGTTCAAAATTAAGTTTGATGAGAAATTTAAGAACCATTACAAAAATGGATATAGAATTACATGCAGCTAAAATTTCAGATATTTCAAATTTTATAAAAAAACTTCATGCAGAGGGTGAAGCAACATATGAAAGCATTCAAAAGAAAAATAAGGAAAAAGTTAAAACCTTTGATTACGATGTTGATGAAAATACTGAAATTTTAGACGAAAAACCTGAGGAAGATATTGAGGCTTTAGAAAATGAGTCTGAGGTAATTAAATTTTCAACAGCTGTCGTTGCTGAAGCCATTAAAACTGGTGTTTCTGATATTCATATTGAGCCCTATAGATTTTCCTCAAGAGTGAGATATCGATTAGATGGTATTTTACAAGAGCAGGAACAATTTTCTAAATTTTTGCATTCTAACTATGGTGCAGTAGTTACTCGTTTTAAAATCATGGGTAAACTTGATATTGCAGAAAGAAGACTTCCACAAGATGGAGCAATCCCATTTAAAATAGATGGCAAAGTAGTAGATTTACGTCTTTCAATATTACCTACAGCCAATAATGAAAGAATTGTAATGCGGGTATTAAATAAAGATGCTGGCGATATAAGTCTTGAACAATTAAATTTTGAAGAAACAGATTTAAATAATTTAAGAAAAGCAATACACGGCACTCAAGGATTAGTCTTAGTAACTGGTCCTACAGGATCTGGAAAAACAACAACCCTTTACAGTATTTTAAAAGAAGTTTCAAAACCTCATCTAAACATTTTAACTGCAGAAGATCCTGTTGAATATGAATTAGATGGTGTAGGTCAAGTTCAAATTAAAGATGATATTGGTTTTAATTTTTCAACTGCTTTGAGATCTTTTTTAAGACAAGACCCAGAAATCATTTTAGTTGGAGAGATGAGGGATAAAGAAACAGTGGATATAGGTTTGAAGGCTGCTTTAACTGGTCACTTAGTATTTAGTACTTTGCACACTAATGATGCGCCAAGCACTATAACAAGATTACAAAATATGGGAACACCAGATTATTTAATTAGTGCTGCGGTAACATTAGTATTAGCGCAAAGACTTGCTAGAAAAACTTGTATAGAATGTAGGGTCCCTGATGAAGATATTACCCCTAAAGCTTTAGCTGATTTTGGATTTACTGTTGAGCAAGCTTCAAGAGCAAAAGTTCAAAAAGGTAAAGGTTGCCCAAAATGTAAAGATACTGGTTACAAAGGCAGAATGGGTATTTATGAAATTTTAAATGTTACAAAACCAATTAAAGAAGCAATTTTAAGACAAGCAACAACACCGGAGCTTAAAGAGATAGCAACTAAAGAAGGTTTTAGAACAATGCAAGACATGGGACGAGAAATGATTTTAACTGGAGATTTAAATTTCAGAGAATTCGATCGTGTTTTATCTGGAGAGTAATTTAAATGTCTTCAGAAACTTTTTCATATAAAGGGATTTCAGCAGGAAAATATATTGAAGGTGAAATTGAGGCTCTTAACCAAGAAGAAGCTTCATTTAAACTAAAAGAACAAAAAGTAATCATTACTAATTTAATAAAAGTTAAAAAGAAAAAATCTGCCAAAGATAAAAAAAAAGGAGGTGGATTTTCTTTTGGAAAGAAAGCAGTCAAGCCTCAAGATGTTGTAATTTTTTCAAAACAATTTGCCACTATGGTGAAGGCGGGACTGCCAATTCTTAATGTATTAAGCATGTTAAGAGATCAAATTGAACATCCAACGATGAAAGAAATAATTGAGGATATCAGAAAAAGTTTGGAAGGTGGAATTACGCTTTCTAAATGTTTTGAAAAATATCCAAAAGTATTTGATAATATTTATATTAATTTGATCAAGGCAGGGGAGGCAAGCGGTAAACTTGATGTTTTCTTGATGAAGTTAGTTGAATCTTTGGAAAAAAGAGAAAAAGTTAAAAAGAAAATTAAAAGCGCTTTAACCTATCCGGTAGTGATGTTTACTGTTGCAATAACTGTAATGGTTTTCATGCTAGTTAAAGTCGTCCCTGTTTTTGCAGAGATGTATGAAGGCATGGGTGTAGCACTTCCAACGCCAACGGCTGTCATTATGACAGCAAGTAATTTTATGAGGGGATCGGGTGGTCTAACACTTGGGATTGTATCGGTTATATTATTTGTAGTATTTAAGTATACCACAACTAAAATTCCAGCTATTCGATATAAGTGGCATCAAAGAGTTTTAAAAATGCCAGTGTTTGGAGATATGATTTTAAAATCTTTGATTGCTAGAATTTCCTTGATCATGGGTAATCTTAGCTCTGCTGGAGTAAACTTACTTGAAAGCATTGAAATTGCAAAATCAGTAAGTAACAACGATGTAGTGACACTTGCATTAGAAAACGTAAAAAAAGGTGTTTTTTCAGGAGACACACTTACAAAATTATTTTTAAAAGAACCTACTTTTCCACCAACCTTTAGTCAGTTAATTTCTGTTGGAGAACAAACAGGAAATTTGGATGAAATGTTTACCTCAGTATCAAATTATTATGAGGAGGAGTTTGATACGGCTGTAGACAATATGTCCAGTTTAATTGAACCAATTATGATTGTGTTTATGGGAATAATGATTGGTGGACTGATGATTGCAATGTACTCACCAATCTTTAATGTTGGGGCAATTATTGGTGGTTAAAAATCAAAATGGACACATTATGTCAGCTAAGTGTTTCAATAAATCTTTAAATTTTAAATTCTTTATATAAAAGTTCATTTAGTGATTAAAAATTTAAAATTATTATTTATTTTTATTTTTCTTACTGGTTGTGCCCAGAGTGTTGCAGTACTTGGTCCAGCAGTAACAGTTGCTACTACTGGGAGCGTAAATCAAGCCTTACTATCAGGCACAATAAACAAAGGTATTAAGCATCAAACAGGTAAAAATGTCAGTGAACATATGGTTCAAGCTTTTAATGAACCATTAGATTGTTCTATGACAAGTAGCAATGAATTAGCAGAGATGTTCTTTGACGAGTATAATGATTTAGATTGCTACCTAGAAAAAAATTAATTATTTAAATTTTTAGAGAGTATTAAGTGATTAATCCATGGTTTTTCACCTTCTTTAAAAACCACCGCATCCATTATTTGTTGAATAAAAAAAGTCCCTAATCCACCAGGTTTAATATCATCAATTTTTCGATGCCGGATTTTATCTTTTTCAACAGGTCTTCCTTTATCAAAAAAACCAATTTCTAATTGCCCATTACTAACAGATATTTTGATTTCCATTTTATCCTCAGTTTCTTCATTGTTGTAGGCATGTTTGACAATATTTTGCGCTGCCTCAGCAATAGCTAAAACCAATTCATCCTTTAAATCTTGCTTGATATTTAATTTTTCAAAAACTTCTCTGCAAAAAGATCTAACATGTTTTAGATTAGATGAGTTAACCTCAAAATCTCTCTTTTCATCTAAATTAATTATTTGTGATTGACTCATCAATCCAAATTTAAGATTTGTTCTAGTTTGGCCATCATGATTACTTTAAGAACAGATTTACTAATTTCTTTTAAGGTAACTTTTGTTCCAAGTTCTGTAGCTTTTTGATGACTTTCAATCAGTACTGATATACCCGAAGAGTCCATGTACTGAACATCTTTCAAATTTAGATGAACTTCTTTTTTAGCTTCAATGAGAGGCATGATAACCTCCTTTGCTTTTTCCGTAACATCCATATCTATCTCTCCATCAAGATAAACTGTGGAAATATTGTTCTCTTCAGTAACTTTATAGCTCACAAACGCCTTTATTTATTAAATTTTCGTTAAAATCAATAAAAAATACAATCTATGATTGACCCAAAATGATTAATTGCATTATATTATCAAATAATATTTAGTTATATAAAATTTATAATTATTATAAAATAAAAAAGGGTTTTGAATATGAAAAAGAAAAACAATAAAGGTTTTACATTAATTGAGCTACTAGTTGTTGTAGCAATTATCGGAATTCTTGCAGCTGTTGGTGTTGTTGCTTATTCTGGATACACAGCGGGTGCTAAAAAACAAGCGGCTAAATCAAATCAAGCTGCTGTAGCAAAATACGTTGCTGCTGAATTGCAAAAATGTAATTTAGGAGAGACCAAAGCAATGAATGATGAGCTTACTTGTTCTGGAAACGACGGCGGTAAAACTATTGACGCTGCAGTAAGGGCTTTATCAGATTTTAAAAATCCGTATGCAACGGGTACTGCGGCTGTTCAAAAAAAAGGGCAACCAACAGCTGATGGTGATGTTGGGATAACAACTATGAGAGCTAGTGGAAATGATATTACTATTGAAACTTGCTTCGAAACAAGTTGTGGTACTGCTGGAAACAGAACTTCAAATTTAGTTAAAGTAGAGTAATAATTTAAAACTCTTTTATTTTATGACTACCAAAAGCTCAGGGTTTACACTCGTTGAGCTTTTGGTGGTTGTTGCAATTATTGGAATTTTAGCTGCAATAGGTATTGTAA
>ERZ802821.839-NODE-839-length-17157-cov-52.0236_pt1 | contig 17157 bp, 14 predicted proteins | sample MGYA00345648_ERZ802821 | MGnify/ENA primary metagenome ERZ802821 (study PRJEB30503, sample SAMEA104212357) | marine metagenome | biome: Westerlies Biome; feature: [SRF] surface water layer (ENVO:00010504) within the epipelagic zone...; material: water... | reverse complement strand
CGTACTACGAAACCATGTACATCCTTCGTCCGGATATTCCGGAGGAGGAGGTTGAAAGCCATCTCACCAAGTACCGCGACATGCTCGTGGAAGCTGGCGCAGATGTGCTGGACAACCAGATGCGCGGGAAGCGCCGCCTTGCCTATCCGATCGACAAGCACAAGGAAGGCATCTATGTACAACTGAGTCACAACGGCGATGGCCAGCAGGTGGCCGTGCTGGAAAAAGCAATGCGCCTCAGTGAGGACGTGATCCGTTATCTCACGGTGAAGCAGGAAGGCCCCCTGCCCGCCCCACGCGTCGTTCCTGGCAGTGAGCCCGCTGCCGCTCCGCAGGAACAGCCCGCAGCCACCTCAGAAGCCGCGTCCTGACACGGTTGTCTCGGTCATGGACCGGCGATAGCGTCGGTCCATGACCCAGGACGCCAACCAGCATCAAGCTCCGACACCTCGCTGGATGCCGCAGGCGCCACGTTCAACAGACCATCAAATGCTGCAACGTCGCATTGATGAACTGGAAGAGCAGATCAAGGCCTATGAACAACTTCTGGACGAATTGCCGGAGTTGTTCGAGCGCAAGTTTGAACAACGGCTCCAACCGTTAATGGAGAGCTATCACCTGCTAGCCCAGCAGTTGGACGCTCCACGGAACGGAGACAACGATCGCGCCCTGCCTCCTTCAGACGTGCAGAGCGCGATGGATCGATCAGACAATTTGATCCGATTCCCCCAGTTCCGGCTGCCGAAATTTCCGGGATTCGGCCGGCGACGGTCAGCCTGATGTCCGCTGGGAGGCAGCCCAGAGACGGGTTGGCAATCCCCAGACGTAGATGAATCCCTCGGCGGCGCGATGGTCGAACGTGTCCTCACTTCCGTAGGACGCCATCGCAGGCACATAAAGACTGCTCTGGGTTGAGCCGCGGCCGATGACCGTGGCATTGCCCTTGTGCAGACGCAGGCGCACGACGCCGTTGACATGCTGCTGGGTCCGGTCCATGAAACCGTCCAGTGCATCCTTCAGCGGCCCGAACCACAGGCCCTGATACACCAGGTCAGCCCACTGCATCTCCAGCTGACGTTTGCTGCGCAGAACATCCGCGGCCAACGTCAAACTCTCCAGTTCCTGATGGGCCTGAATCAACAACAGCAAGCCCGGTGTTTCGTAGATCTCCCTGGATTTAATCCCCACCACCCGGTTCTCGATCATGTCGAGACGGCCGATGCCGTGACTGCCCGCCAGACGGTTGGCTTCGCGGATCATCGCCACCGGATCCAGAACCTGGCCATTGATGGCGACGGGGTTGCCGGCTTCGAAGGCAATCTCGATCTCCTCCGCCGCATCAGGCGTATCCGACATCGGTGAGGTCATGGCGAACACCTCCTCCGGAGGCGCCACCATCGGATCTTCAAGCGGTCCCGCCTCGATGCTGCGACCCAGAAGGTTGAGATCGATCGAGTAGGGCGACTTCTTGCTCACCGGCGCCGGGATTCCGCAGCGCTCGCCATAGGCAATGGTCTCCTCACGGCTCATCCCCCACTCCCTGGCGGGGGTCAGCACCTTCAGATCGGGAGCGAGAGCCGCTATCGCCACATCGAAGCGCACCTGGTCGTTGCCCTTGCCGGTGCAGCCATGGGCCACTGCATCAGCACCCACCTCACGGGCCACCTCCACCAGTCGGCGAGCGATCAACGGCCGCGCCAATGCTGTGGAGAGGGGGTAGCGCCCCTCGTACAGCGCGTTAGCGCGGATGGCAGGGAAGGCGAACTCTTCGATGAAGGGCTGAATCAGATCCCCCACCAACGACTGACTCGCGCCGGCATCCAAGGCCTTTTGACGAATCGGTTCCAGCTCATCGCCCTGGCCGAGATCAGCGGCGAAGGTGATGACCTCTTCAACACCCCATTCCTGCTTCAAATAGGGAATGCAGACGCTGGTATCCACCCCGCCGGAGTAGGCGAGAACCACCTTGTTGGCGCGGCCCATCAACGGGTCTCCTGATCAGAATCGATTGATTCTCCCCCTTCACCGTCCCCGGGCCGTACTGCCGACAGCAACACCCACCCCGCCATCAACAACGACGGCAGCAGCACGATGGTCAGAACAACAGCCCAGGGCGCCTGCAGCGGAGCTGGATGCTGATCACCCCAGAAGCGCAGACCCCAGCTGATCAGCAACGCCGAACCCCAGCTGAGCAACAGCACCACGACATCACGCATGGTCGTCATCAAGGGCATGCACTATGTTGATGGATTGGACTGTCTCCTCAACGATGAGCGCTCTCGACAGCATCAACCCCTCCCTGACGCGCTATGGACGCAGGGATCCGGCCCCGGTGCTGCCCCTGCGTGAGGAGCCTGATCTGCTGAGCTGGCTCGAGGCCAGCGGCCGGCTTGTGGCTGATGAAGAATCCGGTTCTCCCGAAGTGAGCACGGTTGAAGAGGAGGAGCTCTCAGCACTGATGGGTGAGAAGGAGGATTACAACAACGCTGACGAGCAGAACGAGGAGCAGTGGGAGGACTGAGGTCCGATCGTTGTCTGGTCGCTTTCGAACAGCTCCTCTAAGGTCCCAGCGCACCGGCCACCTCAGTCGTGACTGACGTCAGCAACCGTCCTCGCACCTGGTGGGAGAACGGCTCCGTCAGTGCATCACTTCTGACTGTTGTGGTTCTGGCAGGCAGCCTGGCCTCTGATAAATGGGTACCGAACAGCCAGCTGACGCTGCCTCTGCTGATCTCCACCGCCGTGGCCGCTCTGGTGGCCGCGGCGGGAATCCCCCGCCTCAAAGCCCTGAAGATGGGTCAGGTGATTCGGGTTGAAGGACCTCAAGCCCATCAGTCCAAGGCAGGCACGCCCACGATGGGAGGGCTCTTGGTGGTGCCCGTGGGCACGATCATCGGGGGGCTGATCAGCCTGGAGGGCACATCAGCTCAGCAGCTGCTGGCTGTTTCCGCCATCACCCTGGGCTACATGGTGATCGGTGGTTTTGATGATTGGCGCAGCCTCACACGCCAAACCAACACCGGCCTCACACCCCGCGGCAAGTTATTGCTGCAAAGCCTGATGGGGGTTCTCTTCCTCGCCGTGGCGGCATGGCAGGGCTGGATCAGCAGCAGCGTGTCCCTGCCCTTCGGTTGGAGCCTGCCGCTCGGTTGGCTGATCTGGCCCCTGGGGCTGTTTGTGTTCCTGGCCGAAAGCAATGCCACCAACCTCACCGATGGACTGGATGGGCTGGCCAGCGGTTGCGGCGCTTTGGTGTTCCTGGGAATGGCTGTGCAGTTGATGCTCAGGGGGCACAGCGGTGATCCAGCGCTGGCGGGCTTCTGCATGGCCATGGCCGGCGCCTGGCTCGGCTTCCTGATGCACAACCGCCATCCGGCCCGGGCATTCATGGGGGACACCGGCTCCCTCGCCATGGGAGCTGCCCTCAGTGGTGTGGCCCTGCTGTCGGACAGTCTTTGGCCTCTGCTGGTGATGGGCGGGGTCTTCCTGGCGGAATCCCTGTCAGTGATCATTCAGGTGTGGGTGTTCAAGGCCACCAAAGGACCGGACGGTCAAGGGCGACGCGTGTTCCGGATGGCCCCCCTGCACCATCACTTCGAACTGGGGGGCACCAGCGAACGCACAGTGGTGCCATGCTTCTGGCTCGCCACGGCCGGCTTCGTGCTGCTGGGGCTACTGCTTCGACCGACCATCTGAGCCCATGACTTACTTCACATGGCGGGAATCCGGTCTCACCACGGACTGCGCCAGCCTGGAGGCGATGGCGGCACGGTTTGAGGAGTCCGCCAGCCTGATGCGACGCATGGCGGAGGAGGGGTTCCGCCTCGAGCGCGATGGCGACCAACAACGGATCACCCATCCCGATCCCTCGGTGTTCGAAGCCTGGGGATTCGTCAGTGAAGAATCTCCTGTTCGCCAGCTCACACTGATCCCGGATCTGGACACCTGATGGACGAACTGCTCACCAAAACAGCAGACCTGCTCTCCGCTGCCGCCGCTGATCCAGACCGTGTTCTGCGCTGGGTGTTGATTTACTTCGGCATCTCATCCCTGGGCTTCATCGCCGTCTGGTTGATTGGTGAGATCCGCCGTCAAAGCCGCCAATGACCCAATTTCCCAAGACGGTGATGCTGCTGGGCAGCGGCGAACTGGGGAAGGAGGTGGCCATCGCCGCCCAGCGCCTCGGCTGTCATGTGATCGCCTGTGATCGCTACGCCGATGCTCCCGCGATGCAGGTGGCCGATCAGGCGGAAGTTCTGGCAATGACGGACACCGACGCGTTGTTGGCAACGGTGCGTCGCCACCGCCCTGATGTGGTGATCCCCGAGATTGAAGCGCTGGCGGTGTCAGCTCTGGCGGAACTGGAGCAGGACGGAATCACAGTGATTCCCACCGCGCGGGCCACTGCGGTGACGATGAACCGTGATCGGATCCGCGATCTCGCCGCCGGCGAACTCGCTCTGCGGACTGCGCGTTTCGCCTATGCCGCCAGCGCCGAAGAACTGCGAGCCGAAGCTCCTGCCCTCGGCTGGCCCGTGGTGGTGAAACCGGTGATGAGCTCATCCGGCAAAGGTCAGAGCGTCGTGGATGGACCGGATGGTCTGAATCAGGCCTGGGACGCTGCAATGGCCGGCGCCAGGGGAACCTCCCCCCGCGTGATCGTGGAGGAATTTCTCCGTTTCGACCTTGAAATCACCCTGCTGACCATCCGTCAGCACAACGGTGAAACCCTGTTCTGTGCCCCGATCGGCCATGAACAGGAGCACGGTGATTACCAGTGCAGTTGGCAGCCAGCGGAGCTGTCGTCCGAGCAGCTGCATCAGGCCCAGGCCATGGCCAGGACGGTGACCCAGAACCTGGGGGGGGTTGGCCTGTTCGGTGTGGAATTCTTCCTCTGCGGCGATGAGGTGATCTTCTCGGAGCTCTCCCCACGACCGCACGACACTGGCCTGGTGACCTTGATCAGCCAGAACCTGAGCGAATTCGAGCTGCACCTGCGTGCGGTTCTGGGTTTACCGATCCCGTCGATCACGACTGCCGACGCAGCCGCCAGTCGTGTGATCCTTGCCCAGAACCAGATGGATGCTGTCAGCTACACGGGCGTCGACACGGCCCTGCAGGAACCCGACACCCAACTGCTGCTGTTCGGCAAACCCACGGCTCGCCCAGGACGTCGCATGGGGGTGGCCCTGGCCAAGGGGGAACACCTGGCAGAAGCGCGAGCCAAAGCCGATCGTGCCGCAGCCTGCGTTCGGGTGCTTCAGCGCTGACTGGGAAACCGGTAATGACTTAATCCATCCAGCACGGCCGCAAGGCTGGGGCGACCTGAGAACAGCACCCGTTTCTGTTGGGGATGGCGTACGAGGCAGGGATCATGATCCGCCGGTACCACCGTGGCCGGCAGCCCCCGGAGCAACTCACCATCACCCTGCTGACTGGCCATCACCATCACCCTCTCGAGGGGCAGCTGCCAGTGCAGAGCGAGGTGACGAATCGCCTCACTACGGGACGCCAGCCGAGGAAGAACATCCAGATACCAGTGGCAGCGCCGTTGAGGCCGAGCCGACAGCCCCTCCCGCCTCAGCCGCTGACGCACGTGGCTCAACACCGATTCATCCGGCTGACGTTGCAGATAACTCAGCTTCCAGGGCCCCTGATGCTCTTCGCTCTGGGGTTCTAAAAGGTCGTGGAGATCCTCCATCACAGCCTCCACGGAGTCACGCTGCCAATCGGTATCGATGTGCTGCTCCCAGATGCGATCGGGCTGGAGATCCTCGCCCAGGTGAATCTCACTGCCTGCCCGGCTGATCCAGACCAACGGCGAGGGCAGATGCAGATCGCCGTAGCGCTGCCGCGCCGCCGCCAATGATCGACCGGTCAGGATCCCCAAGCCGTAGCGCTGACCATCACGTTCCAGCTGGCTGCGCAAGGCGGTGAGCGATGGGCCGTCGGGACAATCGAGGGTGCTGTCGAGATCCAGCAACAGCAGATGATCCGGTCGATGCACTGGAGCCGGCGAACTCTGAAGCCTTGAACCCCCTGATGGGAGCTGATGCAGATGGGCTTGCATCAGTCCCAAGTAGCGGCAGACATGGGCATCCCAGCTGAAATGTCGCGACACCGCCTCCACGCCGTTGTCACTCCAGCGCCGCCAACGGCTGGCATCCTTACCAGCCCGTTCCAGCGCCTCCTGCAACGCTCCGGCATCGGTCACATCCACCAACAGGCCGTTCTCACAGCGGGCCTGAATATCGCGAGGACCACCGTCATCGGTGGCGACCATCGGCAGACCACAGGCCGCGGCCTCCAGCAGCGTGAGACCGAATGGTTCCGTCAGCGCAGGGTTAACGAACAGACCTCCCCGTTGAGCTGCCCAGCGGTAGAAGGCCGGCACCTGCGAGCGGCGATGCTGTTTCGGGTAGGCGACCGAGCCGTAGAGGTCGTAACGATCGACGAGATCGAACACCTGCTGGAACACATCCCGTTGCTGCTTCTCCATCTGTCGGGGATCCTCACGGCACCCCAGCACCAGCACAAGGTTGTGGCGGTCCCGCAGCACCGATGAGGATCCGAAGGCCTCCAACAGAGCTGGGATGTTCTTGCGGCGGACAGCACGAGAAATCGCCAACAACGGTGGCTTGCGGGGATCGCGAAGAAAGGGGCTGAGCAACTGATCCAGAGCATCCCCTTCAGCAGCGGCGGAAACGGGGTGAAAGCGTCCGGCATCCACGCCGGGCGGGATCACCTCGGCGCGATCACGACGGAACTGGGCGTAGCGGGCGTATTGCAGGTCTGCTTCCTGCTGCGTGCTGGTGATCACCAGATCCGCCTGGGTGAGTGCCTGCTCCTCCGCTTCAATGCGACGGCTCATGGCGTAGGCCTGTTCGATCTGTTGACGATCGCCACCCCCGGCGAGAAGACGACGTTGCTTTTCGCGGCCGAGGGAATGACCGGTGAACACCAGGGGTAAACCAAGCCGTTGGCTCACCAGAGCCCCGACGAAACCGGCATCGGCGTAATGGGCGTGAATCCAATCCACCTCGTGGCCGGGCTGGGTGAGGTGATGCACCAGCTGATCGGCAAGATCTTCCAGGTGCGGCCAAAGCTGTTCCTTGCGCAGATAACGCTTCGGACCAAACGGAAAGCGCAGGATTCGAGCACCAGGAGCGATCAACTCCACTGGACGCCCATAGTCCGCAGCAACCCGACGGTCCTGCACAAGGCGTGTCACCACATCGACCCGTTCAACCTCGGGACGCTGGGCCAGGCTGCGCACCAGATCCAGCACGTAGAGGGTCTGGCCGCCGGTGTCCGCATCACGACCAAGCTCCAGATCCCGGGAACGGAACAGACCGTGCAAGTGCAGATGAAGGACACGGACACCCCTTCCCATGACTGCCATCCCTTCAAACAACAGCGGAACCAAGCGACTCCGTTGATTTGTCTTTAGGGAGAAAAAACGAACTGAAAGTTGAAAAAAACGTTAGGGATGACCGTTCTAAAGCGACCTGATTCAGCCAAAACAGTGATGAACACTGACAATCAGCACCTCATTCTCAACGGCTCAATGGAGAATCAATTGTGAAGAACAAGCAATGTCAGAGCTTGTTGCTCACATCCACCAGATCAATCTGATCATCACCCCAGCCACCGCCGCTGAAGCTGACGACTCCATTCACCCCCAGCTGCTCGTTAAGCCAGGCCAGCATCACTGGTCCGACCAGAGCCGGTCGATCTTCCCCTTGAAAACTGCGCAGGCTGAAGTGGTCAGCACCCTTCACCAGCACCAGGCGATGGCCCAACTGTGCAGCCTTGGTATCGCGCATCGGGGAGATCGCCTCAGGGCCTGAAGGAACCACCCAGTCGCGGGTGCCACTGATCAACAGCACCTTGGAGCTGAGGCTGGTGGAGCTGGAGGGATCAAACAGAAGACGCAAGGGAGGGCTGACCGCCACGACAGCCTTCACCCGTTGATCGGCAACACCTGCCTCGTTGATGCCGCTCAACCAGCTGCACTGGAGCACCCAGCTCAGGTTGCGCTCGGGGTGGCGAAGATCGTTGCAACGGTCCTTGAGCTTGCGTTCCGTCGGAACGCCACCTGCAAGCTGGAGTGTTGTGGTGGCGCCCCAGGAATGACCCACCACCGCAACAGCCTCTGTGTTCAAGCCTCGGCCCTTCAACAGACGGCCGGACTCGACGGCATCGAGCAGAGCAGAGACATCCAGGGGACGCAGACGCAGTTCCTCCGGACCTGGGGGCGGCCGATCACCGGCCAACATCGCCTTCTGTTGACTGAAATCACTGCCGGGGTGGTCCGGCAGAAGCACGGTGTAACCCTGCGCCGCCAGCAGCTCGCCCCATCCTTCAAACGATTCAGGGTCATCCCAGAGGCCATGGGAAATCACCACCAGACGCCCGTTGGCTGAGCCACTCGGCACCATCGTCAGCACTCTGAGTGGTTGCGGACGATGGGTTACGGAAAGACGAATGACCTGACGGGTCCAGGACGGCTTCAACGGAGCTCGCAACGATGGCGTGACCGTGGCGGCAGGCCCTGCCATAGCCAGAGCCACGCCCTGCTCCTGGTTGGCTTTAAGTCGGTTCGCCGCATCAGCCACCCGAGACAGATCGATGGAGGCCTGCTCACCGGGCAGCTCCCGCAGGAAGCCGAGCACATTGGGTTGGCCATTGCGTTCAGCTCGCACCAGAGCATCCGTCAACATCCGACCACTGGTGTCCGGATCCACCCCCTCGAGATCAACGAGATCCGTGGCCGCAATCAGAGCCTGCTCAAGCAATGGCTGACCGGTGGACCCTTCCAGGAAGGCCTTGGTCTCCACAGGCAACGGCGCCAGAAAAATCTTGCTGATCAGATCAAGAAGTTGTCCGCCGCTCGCCGATTGGAGATCCTCAAGATCAGGGCTGGATCGAATCAGTTCTGAAGCGGAGCCAGCCTCTCCGAGGTTGATGGTGACGCTCGTCTCCAGGAACGGCATGCGCAGCACCAAGCGCTCGAGCGCCTGGGCCGGTGCAGCGAACCCTGACAGTGCAAGGCCGCCCAGAAAAGCAGCCAAATGGGTGCGACAACGCGTCATCAGGCAGCGATCAAGGGGATCTCAGGCGGATGCTGCTCCAAAACACGGCTCAGGTAACGGCCCGTGTGACTGGTTGGATGCTGGGCCACCTCTTCTGGAGTCCCGGTCACCAGAAGCTCTCCACCCTTGTCGCCACCCTCGGGTCCGAGATCAATGATCCAATCGGAACATCGAATCACATCCAGATTGTGCTCGATACAGATAATCGAATTGCCCTTATCGACAAGGCGCTGCATCACATCCATCAATTTATGGACGTCGTAAAAACTCAGACCCGTGGTGGGTTCATCAATCAGATAAAGGGTTTTTCCCGTCGCCCTGCGTGACAACTCCGTGGCCAATTTCACCCGCTGCGCTTCTCCACCGGAGAGGGTTGGAGCCGGCTGGCCAAGCTTCACGTAACCGAGGCCGACATCCACCAACGTGCGCAATCGATCCGCAGCCTGAGGAATCGCGTCGAACACTTCGGCGGCCTGCTCCACCGTCATTTGCAGCACATCGGCAATGGTGTGCCCCTTGTATTTCACCTGCAACGTTTCCCGGTTGAAGCGTGCTCCCTTACAGACGTCGCACTGGACGTAGACATCAGGCAGGAAATTCATCTCGATCACGTTCACGCCCTGGCCGCGGCAGGCCTCACAGCGACCGCCCTTCACGTTGAAGCTGAATTGCCCCACCTGATAGCCGCGGGCCTTGGCCTCCACCGTGGCAGCAAACACCTGACGGATCGGGTCGAAAGCACCGGTGTAGGTGGCGGGATTGGAGCGCGGCGTGCGACCGATCGGTGACTGGTCAATCACGATCACCTTGTCGATTGACTTCAACCCCCGCAATTCACCGAGTCCCTGCGGAAAGGGAACCTTCATCCCCAGGCCGTTCTCCAGTGCAGGGTGGAGCAATTCATTCACCAAGGTGCTCTTGCCGCTGCCGCTCACCCCGGTGACGGACACCAGCCGACCGAGGGGAAACTCCACACTGACGTTCTTGAGGTTGTTGCGGTTGCAATCGAGCAACTTGAGCGAACGGGTACCGCTCTGGCGTCGTTCCGCCGGTGTCGGAATCGAGCGGCGACCGCTGAGGTAGGCACCGGTCAGCGACGCTTCGCTGTTGATCAGATCTTCGAAACTGCCTTCCGCCACGATGTGGCCCCCATGCACGCCCGCGCCGGGGCCGATGTCCACCACGTGATCGGCGGCACGGATGGTGTCTTCGTCGTGCTCCACCACCACCAGCGTGTTGCCCAGGTCTCTCAGGCGCACGAGGGTGTTCAGCAAACGATCGTTGTCCCGCTGGTGCAGACCGATGCTCGGCTCATCGAGCACATACAGAACACCGGTGAGACCGGCACCGATCTGAGTGGCCAGACGAATCCGCTGCGCTTCTCCACCGGACAGCGTCATCGCCGGCCGATCCAGGCTCAGGTAGTCGAGCCCCACATCCAACAGGAACTTCAACCTCAGCCGGATCTCCCGCAGCACCAGATCACCGATCTGAATCTGGCGATCATTCAGCAATGGGTTGGCCCCCTCATGGCTGCCAACACCCATCAACTGCTCGATGCGGTCAAGGGTCTGACCAACGCTGACGGCCGTCAGCTCAGGAATGCAGAAAGGGCCCACCTTCACGGCGAGGGCTTCCGGCCGCAGCCGCTGACCGGCGCAGGCCTCGCACGGGACCAACTCAAGAAATTTCTCCAGCTTCTGACGCTGCGCCTCTCCGCTGGCGTCACGCAGCTGACGCTCAAGAATCGGCAGGATTCCCTCAAAAGGCCGGTTGTAGCCCGCCTTGCCCTTGCGGTAACGGCTATCGGCCTGGATCAGGATCGGTTCGCGACTGCCGTGCAGCAACACATCACGTTGCTCATCGGTGAGCTGGTTCCATGGAGTCTTGATCTCGAAGCCAAAGGCCTCTCCCACGGAATAGAGCAAGGAGAAGTAGTAGCTGTTGTCCTTTTCCGCCCAGGGAGCAACCGCCGAATACACCGGCTGAGTGGGATCTGGAATGACCCGATCCACGGTGAATTTCCGCAGATGGCCGATGCCGTGGCAGGCCTCACAGGCTCCGTAGGGGCTGTTGAACGAGAACAACCTCGGGGACAACTCCTCCATGACCGCGCCATGGACCGGGCAAGCGAATTTTTCGGAATAAAGGCGCTCTCGCTCCACACCATCGGGGAGCTCCTCTCCCTTCTTCGGCACAACTTCAACCAGGGCGAGTCCATCCCCCCGTTTGAGAACGGTGCGCAATGAATCGGTGAGACGTTCCTGAATGCCGTCGCGGGCCACCAGCCGATCCACCACCACTTCGATGTTGTGGCTGTGGTTCTTGTCCAATTCGATGTTGTCCGCCAGCTCGCGGACCTCGCCATCGATGCGCACCCGGGCGAAGCCCTCAGCAGCGAGGCCGCTGATCATCTTGGTGTGGGTGCCCTTCTTGCCCCGAACCACGGGAGCCAGCAGCTGATAGCGGGTGCCCTCCGGCAGCAACAGGATCTGATCGACCATCTCGTCGATGCTCTGAGGACGGATCGAGCGATCACACTGCGGGCAATGGGGCTCACCAGCGCGGCCGAACAACAGGCGCAGGTAGTCCTGGATTTCCGTGACCGTTCCGACGGTGGAGCGGGGGTTGTGGCTGGTGGATTTCTGATCGATCGAAATCGCAGGAGACAGCCCCTCAATGGCGTCCACATCTGGCTTGTCCACCTGACCCAGGAACTGTCGGGCGTAGGCGGACAGACTCTCGACGTAGCGGCGCTGACCCTCCGCAAAAATCGTGTCAAAAGCGAGCGAGCTCTTGCCGCTGCCACTCACGCCGGTGAACACCACCAGCTTGTTGCGGGGAATGGTGACGTCGACGTTCTTGAGATTGTGCTGGCGAGCGCCACGCACCCGGATCACATCCTCCAGGCTGCCGCCGGACAGATTCACGGGAGCCGTTCGATCCGTGCTCTTGGCAGCAGCTCGCACCATCGGGCCCCGATCGAAAGCACATGAGCTTAAGAAGAACGGCTGAACTCAGGCTGAACGCTGGGCCAGGAGGCTGGCTGCATAAAGATCAGCCTGATCTCCACCCGCCAGTTCAGCCAGTTCCTGCTGGCGCTCGCGAGTGTCCCGCAGTCGGGACACTCGCGAATAGGTGACGCCTTCCTTCACCTCCTTGTTGACCCTGAAGTGGTGATCCGCAACCGCTGCCACCAGGGGTTGGTGGGTCACACAAAACACCTGACGTTGCTCACCGAGGCTGCGCAACAAATCGGCCATCGCTCCACTGACGCGGCCACTGACGCCAGCATCGATCTCGTCAAACAGCAACGTGCTGGAACCGTCCACTGCGGCAAGGGTCGTCTTCAACGCCAACAGAAAACGCGACATCTCACCGCCAGACGCCACCTCCACCAACGGTGCCAGTGGCTGACCGGGATTCGCGGAAAACAGAAAAGAGACAGCATCCGCTCCATGGTCTGCCGGTTCGGCAGAACGCAGATCCACCTCAAAACGCACATTGGCGAGGCCCATTGGGGGCAACAGCTTGAGCAAGGAAGCCTGAAGATCGATGGCAGCCTGAGAACGGGCCTCACGCAGGGCGGCATTGGCCTGATCCCGTTGCTGGCGCTGCGACTGCTCGACCATCCGCAGCCGCTGAAGATCCGCTTCGAATCCCCCATCGCCCAACCGCTGCCGTAAACCATCGCGACGGTCGATCAACCCCGCCAGATCAAGGCCATGACGACGCTGCAGCCGCTTCAGCTCCGCCAGTCGCTCCTGAATCCGATCGAGATGCTCCGGGTCACTCTCCAAAGCCAGGCTGTAGTGATCGAGGGACCGCAGAAGCTCCTCAACATTCGCCTCCAGATCCAGAGCCTGATCCTTCACCCCCGTCAGGGAACCGTCCAGTTGAGCCATCACCTGCAGCTCCTGAACCGAAGCTGCGAGATGGTCCTGCAGTGACGGGGCCTGGTCCGCACCGTCCCTGAAACGACGAAACAACTGGGCCAGTCCCTCCTGCAAACGCACGCCATGGACCAATCGATCCTGGTCCTGTTCCAGCTGCTCCTGTTCCCCAGGATCCTCCAGACCGGCCGCCTCAAGCTGCTCGAGCAAGGCCTCCTGCTCAGCCCGTTCCTCCTCGCAACGCTGCTGTTCCCGTTCAACCGCCTCAAGGGCCGCTGCTGATTCACACCACCCCTGCCAGGCCGCGGCCACATCAGCTTTCAATGCCGCCAGGGATGAGCCCCCCAGATGATCCAGCCATTGGCGCTGTTGCCCGGGCTTGGACAACAGCTGGGTCTGACCCTGCACCGTGAGATCGATCAACAGCGGCCGCAGGGACAACAGCTGCTGACGGTTGACCGGCGTGCCATTGAGCCGCGAACGGCTGGACCAACGGTCGCCGTCCTGACGTTTCCATTCCCGGCTGACCAGAAGCTCGTCCTCCGGATCGAAATCCGCCTCAGACAACCAGGCCTGCAGAAGCGGCGTGAGCCGAAAACTGGCTTCGATCCGCGACCGCTCGGAACCCTCGCGCAGCAACCGCTGGCCAGCAGCTCCCTGAGCACCACCAAGCACTGCATCAAGGGCGTCGAGGAGGAGTGATTTTCCAGCACCGGTTTCACCGGTGAGCACCGTGAAACCCGATTGAAACTCCAGTTCGAGCCGATCGATCAGGGCGATGTTCTGCAGCTGCAGACCGGTGAGCACGCCATCCCCGGTGGTGATGCCGACCGTAGCGACGGCTCGCGTCGTTTAGAAGGGGTGCACCAAACCCCTTTAACGATGACAGCGGAGCTTGGGGATTTCATCGAAGCAGCTGGTCTGCTCGAGTACGACCCCGCTGCCATCACCAGGATCTATGCAGGTCATCCCCAACGGCTGATCCGCCGCCTGTGGCAGACCCTTGTCCCAATCGGGCTGCTGCTGCTCGGCGTGGCCTTCGACTGGCTGTTCCAGCTGCTGAAGGATGAAGAACGGGCCCGGAGCCGCGCCCGCGAATGCGCTGAACTGCTGGTGGATCTGGGACCCGCCTTCATCAAAGCTGGCCAGGCCCTGTCCACCCGACCCGACATCGTGCCTCCTTTGTTGTTGGAGGAACTCTCACAACTGCAGGATCAATTGCCGGGTTTCGACAGCGATCTGGCCATGGCTTGTATCGAAGAGGACCTCGGTGCTCCGGTTGATGAGCTCTATGAGCAGCTCGACCGGGAGCCGATCTCTGCAGCCTCACTGGGTCAGGTGCACCGCGGCGTTCTCAGCAACGGACAGAAGGTTGCGGTCAAAGTCCAGCGACCCGGTCTGCGCGAGCAGATCACGCTGGATCTCTACATCGTCCGCAACATCGCCGCCTGGTTGAACAGCAACATCGGCCTGATCCGCAGTGACCTGGTTGCCCTGATCGATGAATTAGGCCGTCGGGTGTTCGAGGAGATGGACTACCTGAATGAGGCGGTCAACGCTGAAAAATTCGCTGAGCTGCATCGCCACAACCCTCGCATCGCCGTACCGGTCATCTTCCACGAGACCACCAGCCGACGTGTGCTGACGATGGAGTGGATCGATGGGGTGAAGCTCACCAATCTCGATGCGGTCCGTGAGCTGGGCATCGACCCCGACGACATGGTGGATGTCGGTGTGAACTGCAGCTTGCAGCAATTGCTGGAGCACGGCTTCTTCCATGCCGACCCTCATCCGGGCAACCTGCTGGCCCTGGCGGATGGACGGCTCTGCTATCTGGATTTCGGGATGATGAGTGAAGTCAGCCGTGAGTCCCGCACCGGATTGATTCAAGCGGTGGTGCACCTGGTGAACCGCAATTTCGGCAAGCTCTCCAAAGACTTCGTCACCCTTGGTTTCCTGGCGGAAGACGTCAATCTCGAGCCGATTGTTCCGGCATTCGAATCCGTCTTCAGTCAGGCCCTGGAAGCAGGGGTCAATCGCATGGACTTCAAGGCCGTGACCGATGACATGTCCGGTGTGATGTACAAGTTCCCCTTCCGCGTCCCCCCCTATTACGCACTGATCATCCGCTCCCTGGTCACACTTGAAGGCATCGCCTTGAGCGTCGACCCACAGTTCAAGATCCTTGGCGCGGCGTACCCCTATTTCGCCCGGCGATTGATGGAGGATCCCGATCCGCAATTGCGGCAGAGCCTCAAGGAAATGTTGTTCGACGGTGACGCATTCCGCTGGACACGTCTGGAAAATCTGGTGTCCAGTGCAGCCAGCCAGGCACAACTGGACCTCGAAGCCCTGCTGGATCAGCTTCTTGATTTCCTGTTCTCCCCAAAAGCCGGTCTGCTCAGGGATCAACTCGTCGAAGCCACCGTGGATCGCCTCGACGCCATTGGCTGGTCGACCATGCAACGGCTCGGACGCCGTTTGCCCAAGCGACTTCAACCCTCGGCCTTCCAGTCTCGAGGACTCCCCCCGGCCGATCCACTGCTGCAGTTGGAACCGATTCGTGAACTGATCAACGTTCTCCAATCTCTACCGGGCTTCACTCCCGACCTGCTGATGAAACGGATGCCAAGGCTGCTCAATGAACCGGACACCCGTCGGATGGGTGTTCAGGTCGCTCAGGGTCTGGCCGAACGAGGAGTTGTCCGCCTCGTGAGGGTTGCTGCTGGAGTCTCCACCTAAGTTCTGGGCATTGCTCCAGGGTTCATGCCAACCGTCAAAACCCGTCGCTGCCGGGCGATCGCCCTGGTCGCAAGTTGGGGCATTGGGTTCACCGCCCTGGCCAGCCCAGCCCTGGCGGCCAAGGACGTCGCACTGGTCAGCGGAGCCTTTCGGCGCTCAATCCCCGTCAAGGACATCGAGCATCTGGCCAACACCGGTGAAGCGAGAGGTCTGCTGGAGCAGCTCCTGGTTCTGTCCGAACAGGATCCTGAAAACGTCGCCAAACTCCTCAACCAAAAACTGGATCTGCCCCTGGTTCTCACCAGTCGTCTGATCAACACCCGCATTGGTGAAGCGATCATCCGACGTGTGGGGCAGATCCTCTATCCGATCTACACACCTCAACCGGAGGTCAGCATCCCCGCGTTGCGGGCTGGCGTGATCAACGGACTCCACAACAGCGGTGACGGACTGACCGCCGTGGATTTCCTCACGGCTTATCCCAATGAAGTGTTGGCCGTAGATCTTCCGGCCCTGTTCTCCGTGATCGACAAAGCCCAATCCATTTCAGGACTGGTGCAGTTCTTCTCCGATTCACCCCTGGACGGCCTGAAGGAAGCCAAGCCCTGAACCTCGTAGATTCCGCCTGATTCCAAGCAGCATCCGGTGTCCCTGTTCCAGAACCTCCGTCGGCGCTTTGCGGCCACTCCTGTGATGCAGGACTGGCCCGGTCTGATCGAGGCCTACAGAGCCTGGCTACCGGTGACCTCCACCACGCCCGTGATCACCCTCAGGGAGGGGGCGACTCCACTGATCCCTGTACCCGCCATCGAGGAGCGGATCGGCAAGGGCGTGAAGGTCTTCGTCAAGTACGACGGTCTCAACCCGACCGGATCCTTCAAGGATCGGGGCATGACCATGGCCATCAGCAAGGCCAAGGAAGCCGGCTGCGAGGCTGTGATCTGCGCCAGTACCGGCAACACCAGTGCAGCAGCCGCGGCCTACGCCCGTCGCGGTGGCATGCGGGCCTTCGTGCTGATCCCCGACGGATACGTCGCCCAGGGAAAACTGGCGCAGGCCCTCGTCTACGGCGCTGAGGTTCTGGCGATTCGCGGCAATTTCGACCGGGCTCTGGACATCGTTCGCGAAGCGGCGGAGAAATACCCCGTGACGCTGGTGAACTCGGTGAACCCCTACCGACTTCAGGGCCAGAAAACCGCTGCCTTTGAAATCGTCGATGCCCTTGGTGATGCCCCCGATTGGCTGTGCATCCCCATGGGCAACGCCGGCAACATCACGGCCTACTGGATGGGGTTCCAGGAATACCAACAGGCCGGTCACAGCCGCACACTGCCGCGCATGATGGGCTTCCAGGCCAGCGGCTCAGCGCCGTTGGTCAACGACACCACCGTGAGCGATCCGGACACGATTGCAACCGCCATTCGCAT
>ERZ802821.837-NODE-837-length-17163-cov-12.394_pt1 | contig 17163 bp, 21 predicted proteins | sample MGYA00345648_ERZ802821 | MGnify/ENA primary metagenome ERZ802821 (study PRJEB30503, sample SAMEA104212357) | marine metagenome | biome: Westerlies Biome; feature: [SRF] surface water layer (ENVO:00010504) within the epipelagic zone...; material: water... | reverse complement strand
TTTACACTTCCCCCCGTGGGAACAATATCTTAATTATAAAACTTATAAAACAATTGCAAATCTTGGTGACAATATTTTTCCCTATATGGGAGGACTAATGATATGTGTTTGTAAAAAAATTGTTTATGCTAAAAATTTAAAAAAACTCAAAAAGATACCTATAAAAAACATCGTTACAACTTAGTCTAATTAACTTTTCATTTATCAATTCAAAATGCCTAATAAAAATATAAATTAAACCCTTGTTCGAATTAAACTATTATTTAATTGTTTCTTTTTCTATTTTACTGTTTGCCATATCTAAATCTGGATTTTCTGGAGGAGGGCTAGCGTTAATATCTGTAACTCTTTTATCAATAACTTATGGCCCATTAACAGCAATAGCCATATTAATGCCTATGTTAATAATATGTGATGTGATTGCTTTATATTTAAATAGAAAATACTTTGACTATAAAATCTTATGGTCTATTGCCCCTTTTTCCTTGTTAGGAGTCATTATTGGTACAATCTTGTTTAAGTTTTTAAATTTATCAATGATAAGTATCTTCATTGGTATGATCTCTTTGATTTACGTTTTATTTAATTATTTAATAGTTGATACTAAACTCAAAAAAATTCCCTTTTATGGAAGCAAATCTTTTTGGGGTGCTTTAGCAGGATTTACAAGTTTTGCTCTTCACTCGGGTGGATTGCCATTAAATATTTACTTTATGTCAATTTATAATAAGAAAGTTCAATTTGTTGCAGGAGTTGTTTTTTCAATTGCTTTAGTAAATCTTTTTAAATTAATACCTTATTTCTATTTAGAGATACTAAATTTGGAGAAATTGTTTAGCTATCTTATGTTTTCACCCGTTGCAGTGATAGGAGTAATTTTAGGTCATTGGATGAATAGCAAACTGTCTGACAAATCCTTCTTCTTAATTATTAACTTTTTTATTATTGTTGCCTCTTTAAGACTTATGTATCTGGGTATTATAGGTCTATAGTTTCTCTTCAAGAGAATTGATTAAATCAAATTCACTTTTATAGTTATTCATTTCCTCTTTAGATATTAAAACTTCATATTTTCCATCTGTTTCCTCTAAACAAATTGGTAACTGGTCCTTATAGTCATTTAAACCAAAATCGTCTAATTCCTCAAGATGTAAAAATATAAGTTCATGGGGTGACTTATCAACATAGTCCTTCCAAGGTTTTCTCATTTTCAAATCATGAGTGATTTGACAAAGATTACAATCGTAGGTACTTGGTGAGGCATATTTATGGGCCGTATCAAGGATATAATTCCATTTACCCCCTTTGGCGTTATATACAAATATTAATTTCTTTTTAGTCATTGGTTAAATGAAAAAGGACCTCTTTACAAAAAAGATTAGATGGAATTCTATCATTAGTAAATTTTTTTTGATTAACAACATCGTAAGTACCAATGATTCTAAGATCAAGATCAAGAGTTAGTTTTCTAAAATCTTTTATACTGCAGGGATGTATGTAATCTGTATTGTACCATTGATCACTATCTGATTTTTTTAAAAGTGAGTCAAAACTCCCTGATAATAAAAATTTTACAACTTTGCTTAATCTGGCTGAATTATTAAAACTCACAATAATATTTTTACCAACTTTCTTTAGTGTATTTAATAAAACATCTGGTTTTTGAACAGCTTGAATAGTTTGTGTGAGAATACAATAATCAAATTGATTATGTGGGAAGTCTTCAACCATTAAATTAATATCCCCATGTATTACATCTAGCCCTTTGCCCAGACAGGATATAACTCTTTCTTGATTAATCTCGACACCTTGAGCACTTATATTTTTATCTGCCAATAAAGATATAAGCTCTCCATCAGAACAACCTATATCTAAGACTTTAGAATTTTCAGGAATTAAATCTAAAATTATTTTATAATCACTTCTCATTTTATTCCCTTCAAAAAACCTTCAGATACTCTAAAAAACTGAGGTTCATCTAATAAAAAACTATCATGACCTCTGTCAGAAACTACTTCAGCAAAACTAACATTTGATCCAATGGAGTTTAAAAGAGAGACAATCTCTTTTGACTCTTTGGTTGGAAATAGCCAATCACTTGTAAATGATAAAACTAAAAACCTAACCTCATGATTAATGATCTCTTCTTTATTCTTTTGTATTTCTTCTGATACATCAAAATAATCCATTGCTCTAGTCATGTATAAATAGCTATTAGCATCAAAACGATCAACAAATGAACGACCTTGGTATCGAAGATAACTTTCCACTTGAAAATCAATACCAAATCCAAACGAAAGATCCTTTTTTTCTTGGAGATTTCTGCCAAATTTATTTTGAAAAGCTTTTTCAGAAAGATAAGTGATATGTGCAATCATTCTGGCGACAGACAAACCATTTTCTGGCTTATCATCTTTGTCTAAGTACTGACCATTATGCCACTTAGGATCTAGCATGATAGACTGTCTCCCAGCCTCATCAAAAGCTATATTTTGAGCTGAGTGCTTTAGAGAACCAGCCACACTAATGATGGATTTAACTGACTCAGGATAAGTGGCTGCCCATTGTAGTACTTGCATAGCACCCATTGAGCCCCCAATAACAGATACGAGTTTATTAATTTTTAATTCATCGATTAAAATTTTTTGAACTCTTACCATATCTCTAATAGTGATAGTAGGAAAATCTAGCCCATATATTTTAGATGTTTCAGGATTAATATCATTTGGACCAGTGGTACCAACGCACCCACCAAGAACATTAGAACAAATTACAAAATATTTATTAGTATCAATGGGCCTATCAGGCCCCACCATTAAATCCCACCAACCATTTTTTTTAGTAATGGGACTTTCCTCTGCAGGAAATTGATCTCCTGTTAAGGCATGACAAATTAGAATGGCATTATCTTTTTGTTCATTTAATTTTCCATATGTTTGATAAGCAATTTGAAAATTACTAATAGATTTTCCAGAATCTAGTTTCAGGTGTTCATTGCATTTAAGGAGGTAACCAGGATATTCTTTATTTTCAGTTATTTCTCTCATTTGTAACTCGTAGGATTGATAACTGCAGGAAAAACGCTTTAGCTATTTATACACCTGCAAGCTGCTATCAAATCGGTGTTTTGAGGAATTTATGACTTTTCACAATATTTTTCAATATAAAATGATGATATTTTCTTGATTTAGTTTATTTATTAATCTCAAAAATGAATAAAAATCAGCCCAAAAATGCCTATCAAGGAGGAGCAGAAGAATTTAAAGGATTCATTAGGTTATCCTCTAATGAAAATAATTATGGCCCTCCAAAAAATGTTTTAACTACGATTAAAAAAAAAACTAAATACTCAAATATTTATCCAGAACTTGATGGAGAAAGCTTACGAAAAGAAATATCAAAAACTTATTCTATTAAAGCAAATCAAATCATCTTGGGAGCGGGCTCGGATGAAGTCTTGCAAATGGCCTATGCCGCTTTTACTAAGCCGGGAGATGAGGTGGTGTTTACTAAATATGCTTTTGCAATGTATGATATTTATGCCAAAAATTTTAAATGTAAGGCTATTAAATTTAACGATAAAAAATTTCAGTTTAATTTAGATGATTTTCAAAAATGTATTACAGCTAAAACCAAAATAGTTTTTTTAGCTAATCCTAATAATCCAACTGGCTCTATCTTTTATAAAAAGCAATTAATAAATTTTCTCAACAAGGTTAATAAAAAAACTCTTGTAATCTTAGATGCTGCCTATTGTGAATATATTGAAGATCAAACTTATGCAGATGGTCTCAATTTAGTTTCAAAATATCCCAACCTAGTGATTACCAGATCTTTTTCTAAGATTTATTCCTTAGGTGGATTAAGAATCGGGTGGGGGTACTCCCAACAGCAAAATATAGTTAAAATGTATGAGTTTAAAAAACCTTTTAATGTTACAAGACTATCATGTTATGCAGCAATAGAGTCATTAAGAAATCAAAAATGGTTAAAACAAAGTGTTAAAAATAATAATGATAATAGAAACTATACTTTGAAAAAATTATCTAATGATTTAATAAATTTAATAGATACAAAAGCAAATTTTATAGTCTTGGAGTTTACAAATAGCAGAACAGCTCAAAAATATGTTGATTTTCTCTATAAAAATAAAATTACAGTAAGATTGCTGGCTTCCTATGGCTTACCAAATTTCGTCAGAATGACTATCGGTACAAAATCAGATATGAAAGAAGCTGTAAGGGTTTCAAATAAATTTAATGTTTAAAAATATATTAATTATAGGTTTTGGAATGATTGGTTCTTCTATTGCTCAATCAGCAAAAAAGTCTAATAAAGCCATAAAAATATACGCTTTTGATAAGTCTCCAACTATAAAGCAGAGGTTAGCAAATGCCAAACTATCAAAAGTTACTCTTTTAAAATCTCTCTCAGATATTAATCAAATAGACATTGATTTAATTATAATTTGTACCCCTGTACTTCAATATTTGTCAATTTTTAAAAAAATTAACAATTTAGATAACCATAAATTTATAGTAACTGATGTAGGTTCTACTAAATATAAAATTGAAGATTTATATACTAAAAATAATTTTAAATTTAGGTTCGTTCCCGCTCACCCTATAGCAGGTATTGAGAAATCTGGTTTGGAATATGGATTTGATGGATTATTTAAAAATAGATATAATATTATCTGTCCTATTAAAAATACCCCAAAGTCTGAAATCAATAAAATAGTAAAATTTTGGAAATCTTTATTTATGAAGATTGAAATCATGACCTCTAAAGAGCATGACCATGTATTAAGCCTAACCTCTCATCTTCCCCACGTCATATCCTATTCTCTGGTTTTAACTGCAATGAAAAAAGAAAAATCTCTTAATTCCAAGTTAATTAAATTTTCAGCTGGAGGTTTTAGAGACTTTACAAGAGTTGCGGGCAGTGATCCTGAAATGTGGAGAGATATTTTTTTAACCAATAGTGATCAAATCCAAAAATTAACAAATACTTTTATTACTGAACTCAAGAAGTTCTCAAAAGATCTAAATTCCAAAAACTCAAAAAACTTATTAAAAAAGCTAGAATTAACTAAAAAAGTAAGAAATCGTATAGTTAAAGCACGTCAGGCTGGTAAATTTATTCCTAATGATTAAGAAAATTAATCTCTTTTTTTAATCGAGCTAAAAATTCTTGTTTACTCAAACCAGTGGGGATAGGATCTCTAAATTCAATTTTAATTATCCCACTTTTAATACAATTGTTTTTAGGCCAAAAATTTCCAGAGTTTAAGGCTATTGGTACTACTGGTTTATTTAAAGATTTATACATTGAGTAAATACCAGGCTTTAAATCTGGCTCTTCTTTAAAAGCTGTTCTTGTACCCTCGGGAAAAATTATTACTGGCCTAATTTTTGAATAATTAGAAGCTTGTTCATTGACATGTCTAAGGCTTTGTATTCCTTGAGATCGGTCAATAGCAATCATCCCTAATTTTTTCAAATAAGTCCCAAAAAGTGGTATTGATAATAATTCCTTTTTGAGTATGTAGGCGGGATTATTGAATAAATGATTATAGTAAATAGTCTCAAACATTGATTGATGCTTACTGGCAAATAAATAGCCACTTTTATTAGCTAATTGAGAATTGACTACTTCTATCTTAATTTGAAAAATTCTTAAGATCATTACCATATTTTTAGTAAATATATTGACAAAAAATTTAAAAGTTTTGAATTTAAAAGGCAGTCCTATTAAAGAAATAATTAAAATTATTGCCGCAGATAAATAAAAAGATATTAAAAAACTAAATCTCATATTTTTTTATAAAAACCATCTTGGATAATAAAAGTTTAAAATATTCTTCAACCATTTTTTCAATGGGTATTATTTTATCACTGGAATTAATGGCAAAAGGAGTAACCCTCAATCCAGATAATTGATCAAATAAAAACAAAGCTCTTTGCATATGTAAGTTTGATGTAATAAGTAAGATAGAATTTACTTTTTTTTCTAACGCCCAATATCTTGTTTCTAATGCATTCTCGTAGGTATTTTTTGAAAGGTATCCTACCTCTATACAACACTCAACTATTTCTCTATCAAAATTTAAAATATTTACTAAAACAACTTCAGAGTTAAATGTATCATCAACTCCTGAAATAAATAATTTTTTTTGATTAGAATTTTTAATCTGATTATATCCCTCGATAATTCTCTCACCCTTGCCTCCTGTTAATACTACGACAGCATCGGCGTTGAAAGTTTCGGTCTTTAAATATGAAAGATTATTTTTAAATTTAATTAAGCCTAAAGATATAAAAATTATAATTAAAGCTATAATTATATTTAATCTTTTTAAAAATAGAATCATTACATGATTTCATTTTTACAAAGATCTTCTAATGTATCGCGAGATCTAATAACCCGATATTCCTCTTTATTCATCATGACTTCCAAAGGTCGAGGGCGACTATTATAGGTTGATGACATGGAAGAACCATAGGCACCAACATTTAAAAATTTTATATAATCTCCTTTTTTTATTTGAGGGAGTTTTATATCTTTTGCTAAATAGTCTGTTGACTCACAAATCCCTCCAGCTATGTCGTAAACACCAAAATCCTTAGAGTTATTTAAAACCTCAATGGGAGGTGTAATATCGTAGAGTGCTGGTCTTAGGTATTCTGAAAATGAGCAATCTGTAATAACTATTTTTTTATTACCACTTTGTTTTACATATAGAACTTTAGAAATTAATTCACAACTATCAGCTACAATATAACGACCTGGTTCGAATATAACCTTATAGGACTTTCCTTCTAAGATTTTATTTAAATCTTTTTCCCATTCTTGAAAATTTAATTCCTGATCTGAGTGATCTATAACACCAAAACCTCCCCCAAAATCAAGAGTTTCTATTGAGACGCCCTTTTTTAATAGTTGATCAGCTAAAGATATTAGTTCCTGATATGATTTAATTAATTGATGATGATCAGTAATTTGGCTTCCAATATGCTCAGAGAGCGTGGTTAACTTTATTCCTTTAAAATTTGAGATAGAGTCAAAATCGATTTGATCAAAAGAAACTCCAAATTTTCCCCCTGTTTTTCCCGTGGTAATTTTATCTAATGTATAGCCATCTATATTTGGATTTATTCTTATACCTATATTGGTTTGGAGGCCTTTGCTGAGAGAGTATTCATTAATAAAATCTATTTCATCTAAATTCTCTATATTTATAGATCTTATTTGTTGGGTAATAGCATATTTTAAATCAAATTCTGTCTTACCTGGACCATCAAATATAATATTTGTGGGATCAAAACCAGATTTAAGCGCTTTAAATAATTCACCTGCTGAAACTACTTCAGCACCAAAATTATGATGATGAATTCTATTCAAAATGGCTAAATTAGGATTAGCTTTTACAGCAAAGTGGAATTTGCTATCAAATTTGAAATTTAAATTATTTAAAAATTGAATTTTTTCTTGAATTATATTTTCATCGTAAAGGTAGAAGGGCGTATTAAATTCGTTAATCATTTTATCAATCATTTTCAGATACCATTAAATTTTTATCTTCTTCTTTGCTTTTCAAAAGTTTTTCAAGTTCACATACTAAGGGTGACTCCTTAGTTATACATGGATATTCATATTCATCACTTGGAGGGAAGGGGTACTGTGATTTGTCAACTACGCCTTCAGGAAGCTTGTTGGGTTTTTTATTGCCACAAGAGATGATAAAAAAAGACAATAGAATAATTATAAATTTAAGCATTTTTACTTTAGAAATGACTCATATTTTTTAATATTCTTAGTGACGTTTTTGGGATTTGTGCTCATAGGCGTTTTTTTTCTACCCAAACTTTTTTTCACATCGACATATTGATATATTTTTTTATCTATTAATTTTTCAAATAACTGGAATTCAACAATATCTAACTGGGACAAATTTTTATTATTCTTTTGTGCATATTGAACTATTTCAGCAATAATTTTATATGATTTTCTGAATGGAATTTTTTTTTCAATGACTAAATAATCAGCTAAATCTGTAGATGTTGCAAAATATTGATTACATAAATGCATTCCCTTATCTTTATTGAATTGAGATTTTTTTATTACATCGTTCATCACATCAAGACAAACGGACAACTCATCAAAACACTCAAAAATGATTTTTTTATCTTCCTGAAAATCTTTAAAATATGTAAGTGGAATGCCAGAAATTACATTGGAAAACTCCATTGCTTTTGAGCGAATGATATTTGATTTTGATCTTACTAGTTCGATTGAGTCAGGGTTTCTTTTTTGAGGCATAATAGAACTTCCAGTGGAATATTCTTCATGAACCTTAAACATTTCAAATAAATTGCTGGACCATAGTATTAATTCTGCTGATAATTTACTTAAATGTATTGCTGTCATAGAACTAGCATTTAAGAAATACATACAAAAATCTCTATCACTAACACCATCCATAGAATTATTCTTTGATTTAGTAAATTTCAGTTTTTTATTTAATAAATTAGTGTCCAATGAGTAATTGCTACCAGCTAAAGCTGCGCTACCTAAGACGTTCTCATCAGATCCCTTTATGCAAAATGTTAAATAATCTAAATCTCTCTTGAACATTTCTAAATATGCTAATAAATGATGAGATAATAGAACTGGTTGAGCTATTTGTAGATGAGTGAATCCAGGAATTATAGTATCTTGATGTATCTTTGTTTGTTTTAAGATTGAACTCATTAAATTTTTAATTTTAGCTTGTAAAATTTTTGATGATTTCATCACCCAAAGTCTGGTATCGGTTGCAACTTGATCGTTTCTAGATCTACCTGTGTGAAGTTTCAAAGCTGTATCTCCGATTTTCTGAAATAAAAAAAACTCAATATTCATATGAATATCTTCATTTTTTTTTGTGAATTTTAATTTACCTATTTGATATTCATTTTGAATAGAAGATAAACCCTTATGTATTTTATTTAGCTCCTTTGTTGATAGGGTTCCTAATTTATGAAGGTTGTCGACGTGAGCCTTTGTTACAGCAATATCTTCTTCAATCAATCTTTGATCGATTTTTATAGAACTATTAAAATCCTCCATCAATGATGAGGTTTTTTTATTAATAGAAGTTGAAAGTATTTTATTTTTCTTAGTAGCCATTATTTAAAGTTATTATCTAGATAAATATACAATGGCTGCAAAAACAAGAACAGCTATTCCTTGAAATAGCACTCTCATTCTCATGAGTTTGTTACTATGCTTTTTATTGAAATTTCCATTTTTTGCCATAGCAATCACTCCCACTATGACCATTAGTAAAGCTAAAAGCATAGATATAATCAGAATTATTGGTAGTATACCACTTGTACTCATGGCTAATAATTATCAAATTCTTCATAAAAGTCTAATTATTAAGTAAAAAATGAAAAAAATAGTTTTATTTTTACATGGATATGGCTCTAACGGTAGTGATCTAATTTCTCTTAAAGACCATATTTCATTGGATCAAAAATCCTCAGAGTTTATATCCCCCAATGCTCCTGAACCTTGTGAGCTAAATTTTTTTGGATATCAATGGTTTCCATTAAAAGAAAGAAGCACTGATGAATTAAAATTAGGACTAAGTTCTGCTTATTTACACTTAGAAGAGATAATTAAGAAAACTAAAGAGGACCATGAAGTAGAAACTAGCCAAATTTCTATTGTTGGTTTTTCACAAGGTTCCATGTTGGCCACTTATTACGGTCTCCAGTCAAATTACGACTTTCATAGTATTGTTTCTCTCTCAGGATCATTGCCTTCAACTATTTTAGAAGATTTGAAGTTATGCAATAATAATACCCAGTATCTTATTTTCCATGGTGAGATTGATGATGTTGTGTCCAGTGAACAGGCAGTTCAGACACAAAATTTTTTAGATAATAAAAAAATTCCCTCTAAAATTATTTTAGATGAAAATTGTGGTCATTCTATAAGCCCTTTAGCAATAAATGGAATAAATCAATTATATAAATCTTGGTTTTAATTAAATTTTAACAAACTAATAAGCATTGATTATGCTATTATTGATTTATGATTAACTCGAATCATTGCCCTTCTCTTGTCTTAAATGCAGATTACCGTCCTTTGAGTTATTTTCCTCTTTCTGTTTGGAGTTGGAAGGATACCGTTAAGGCAGTTTTTCTAGAAAGAGTTAACATAGTTGAGGAATATGATCAAAAAGTTTCATCACCCTCCTTTGAAATGAAATTACCCAGTATTATTGCTTTAAAAGATTACGTTCCTCATAGTCACACTCCTGCCTTTACAAGATTTAATGTTTTTTTACGTGATGATTTTACTTGTCAATATTGCTACGATAAATTCCCTACCAAAGAATTGACATTTGATCACTTAATACCTCGCTCTAAAGGGGGATTAACTAATTGGGAAAATGTTGTTACGGCTTGTTCACATTGTAACTGGACTAAAGGTAGTAAAAGCTTATCTCAAGTTAGATTTAAGATTCTTAGGAAACCCAAAGAACCCTCTCAATACTCTTTGCGCCTAAAAAGCAAAAATTTTCCTTCAGATTACCTTCATTCAAGTTGGAGAGATTACTTATACTGGGATAGTATTTTAGAAAAAGATTAATATTTTTTTGATATTTTTATAGCAGTATAGCAAAGCTGTTTAATAGTTTTTGTTAAAATAACATAGCCCGTAGTCATTTCAGCTTGATGATCAACACCTGTATCGTGATGTTCAAGCTCATCTTCTCTGAATTTTTTGACAGTTTTTAATAAATCTGGTTTTATTTTTCTTTTTGACAATTCTTCAGCTTGTTCTTCGTAGTGTTGCCCAATTACTTCCTCAACTGCTACGGTGCAGGCCATAGCCGCTTTTTTTCCCAGTAAAGCTGTTCCTAATCCTAGAGCAAAACCAGCTACATTCCATAAAGGGAACATAATAGTCGGTTTTACGTTTTCTTTCACAATTAACTCATCAAATTTTGATTTATGAACCTCTTCTTGGTCGGCCATTTCTTTAATTTCTTTACCAAAAGAGGTATTTTTATTAAAAATTGCGAGCTGACCTCTGTAAATCTGCGTTGCTCCATGCTCCCCAGCATGGTCAACTCTAATTATCTCTTCAATGAGTTTTTTATCTTGATTATTTAACTTTTTAGATTTTTTTTTTATAGGCATAGAAAATAATTATTAACATAAAGATATTTGAAAACAAGAAGTTATAAACTGATAGGGGTATACCAAAATACTTCAAGTTTGCATTTGAACAGTCGACAATTAAATTATTATTTAATAGTGCTTCTTTTAATTGAGTTATATCAGATGGTAAAGTAGCACTTTCGCATCCACTATACTTAATTATTTCAAAAGTAACTAGAGAGTGATAACCTGATATAATTATCTCAATAAATATCAGTATAGTAAGTAATAGATAAGAATATTTAAAATATTTACTTATAAAGATATTAAAAAAACCAATTAATATTATCAAATAATAGGGAATTCTCTGGTAAGTACATAATTTACAAGGCATATATCCCAAAAAGAATTCTAAATACAGAGCAAAAGAAATAGAAAAAATTGAGAAAATAAATATAAGATTAAATATTATTTTTGAATTAAGCATGACTTATTAATAAATATATTAGACCAATAATAAATAAAGGTATTAAAAAAAATATTAATAATTTATTTTTTTTTAATATATTGATGCCAAAATCTCCATATTTTTTTATAATAAAACCAATAATAAAAAACCTTAATCCTCTAGACAAGATCGATAAAATAACAAAAAGAAGAAAATTAAATTTAGAGTAGCCACTAGTTAAAGCAATAATCTTATACGGAATAGGGGTGAAGCCTCCTAAAAATACTGCAATTATACCCCATTCATTATAAAATTTTAAAAAATTACTTTGTTTACCAACATCGACGTATTCTTTTATTAAATCAAAAATAAAAAAACCTAAGCAATAACCTACAATACCACCAGCTACTGAGAAGAGGGTACAATTTATTATAGTGAATAAGTATTTTTTCTTATTGAAATAAATAATTGGAATTAAAATAGTATCTGGTGGGACTGGGAAAAAAATACTTTCACAAAATGCTATTAACGATAAAACTGGCTGTGCAAATTTTGATCTAGATTTAATCTCAATTATTTTTGTAAATTTTTGAAACAAGTATGATCACACTACACTAAATAATACCAAAGATACGCGACTATAATGGCTGGAATTGCACTGTATAAAGTTGCTAAAATTGCAACTCTTGCAGAGATTGCTAAAGCAGGAAATAAAGCATCACCATCATTTGAAATAGAATTTCCTAATTGAGCTGCCAAAGGTATTTGGCCGCCTACATACATTGAAGTTATCATAATTTGAGGACCACAACCTGGTATGAATCCAATTAAAATTGCTATCAAAGGAATAAATGGCCCAAAAAATAACAAATAGTCAAACATCTTTCCTTCTGTGAATAAATTAATTAATTCAAAACATACAAACGCCGTAATAACCCAAACAGATACAAAACAAGTTGTATCAACTGTCTTTCTTATTGAATTTTCATGAATAGCAGCCATTTGAATATCTGTTAAAGGATTAAAAACCCACATTAACAAACATGACATAGCTGCAACAAAAGCAAATATACCAATAACATCATAACCAAATAGAGGTATTTCAAAACTTGCATTAAAAGCGTTTATTAATCCCAACATTACTGCAGGGATAAGAAAGTAAAGCCAAATTTTATAAAAAATTGTTGGTATTTTATTTGAGGGTAAAACCATATTAGAATCATGTTTATTATTTATTGAAGGAGCAATCTTTTTTGAAAAAGGAAGGGATATATATCCTGTAATTATTCCAACTATTAAAGTGATAGGTAGTATTATTAAAGCTGCCTGAGGCTTAGAGGCTATTAAAATAAAAGCAGCGTCCCCCATGGTGCTTATTAAAGTAGCAAGCACTGAACTAAACGAAACAACTCCTCGAGTGTACATGCTCATGACCATGATAGCTCCACCACATCCAGGTATAGCTCCCAAAAAAGCACAAATTGGTATTTCAAACTTTGAATTTTTTTTAATAAATTCCTGAATGTTAAAATCTCTTTTCTCTAAAGAGTAAAAAATTAGAAGTGTCGCTCCAACAAAAGAAGTAACGGCAATATAAGCATCTTGTGAAGAGCTTATTAGTATTTCTCTTGTATCCTCAAAGAGGAAAATAGCTACAAAAACTAATAAAACTAATATTTTTGATACACGAAAATAATCTAGTCTTCTTTGGAATGATAAAATTAATTCGGTCATATCTTAGCTATGGCTAAATAATATAGACATAACTAAAAATTAGTCAATTTTTTCTTTATATGTTATGTTAAACCAAAAAAAAATGCTTAAAAACAAAAGTACAGCTCCAGAAATTCGTGATGTATTAGAAGAAGAAGATCTACTTTTAGATAAGGTTAAAGATAATTCTCATTATTTAACAATAAGAAATCAAAATAAAAATGAGATGCTTGAAGATTATGTAGAAGCGATACAAGATATTTTAAAGAATAAAGGTGATGTTAAAAATGGTGATCTAGCTCAACATTTTGGTGTATCTCAAGCTACTGTTAATAAAAATCTGAAGCGTTTAATAAGTTTTAAATTAGCAAAATCAGAACCATACCGATCAATTTTTTTAACAGAAAAGGGAGAAAAATTAGCTACACAGTCAAAACAAAAACATGAAATCGTATATAACTTTTTAATTAAGCTAGGTGCCTCTAGAAAGACTGCAGAAAATGACAGTGAAGGTATTGAGCATCATGTCAGTGAAGAGACTCTTAAGTTAATGAAAAAATTTTCTGAATAAATTATTTTCTTATCTTAGAAAGAAGTTTATTTTCTATTACCTTATCAAAAAGATAAATTACAAAGGAAAGAAATATTATAATTGTTAAAGCATGTAAACTACCATATTCAAACATTTCATTTGATGAATATTCATAAAGACTTGTCGCCAATGTATTAAAATTAAAAGGTCTTAATAATAGAGTTATGGGAAGTTCTTTTACCGTATCAACAAATACTAATAAAAACCCTGCTAGAATACTTAGCCTTACTTGAGGTATAATAATTCTAAAATAAGTTGTAGATGGTCTTCTCCCAATTAATCTTGATGCATCATCAATAGATCTACCAACCTTGTCCAAACCTGAGTCTATAGAATTATTTGAAATAGCTATTAGACGAATTACTAAAGCTAGAATAAGTCCGAATGCTGTAGCGCTGAGTGAAAAAGAAGAAATCTTACTAAAATTACTTAATAAAATTAAAACTCCAAGAGAAATAACTACGCCTGGTAAAGCATATCCTAAATTTATGATTTTTTTATAGTAAATAATCCAGAACTTTTTTGAAAATCTACTATAAAAATTGATAAATACTGAAATAAAAATACATAAAAGACCAACACAAGAACCAACTAAAAAGGAATTACTTAGAGATGAAAGATAATTAGAGTAATCTAGCTTATCTATGTGTGATAAAAATAAGTAAAATGTAAAAAAAAGCGGAATAATAAATCCAAAGATAATTGGCAGCCCACCTAAAAATAAAACTAAAGCACCTTTCAGCTTTCCTAATTGATATCTAGACCATTCAACATTTTCGAAGCTAGAGTTATGAAATTGCTTTTTTCCTCTAACGCTCTGTTCAAAGATATAGAGAGCAATCATCATTATTAAAATGATTAAAGATAACAAAAAGGCAGAAGGTAGGTCATTTATAATAGAAATATACTGAAACACCCCAAGAGTGAGTGTTTGAAGACCAAAAAAGTCCGCTACTCCAAAATCATTTATAGTTTCCATTAATGCTAGAGCTAATCCTGCAGCTATTCCAGGAAGTGCCATTGGCAAACAAACTCTTAAAAAACATTCAAACGGACCTTTGCCCATTGTTTTTGCCGCTTCGATATACCTAGCAGAAAAATTGATGATAGCTATTCTTGTAAGTAAGTAAACATAGGGAAATAAAGATAAACTCAAAATCAAAGACCCAAAAAAATTGTTTCTTAAAGAAAACCCCTTATATGAAAAAAATATGAGTGATAAGTACCCACCAGGCTCAAGTAATTCTGCATAAGCATAAGCAGAAATATAAGCAGGAACACCTAGGGGAAGAATACAAAATACTTGTATAATCCTTCTACCCCAAAAATTTGTCATTGTATTTACCCACGCAAGAGGAACACTAATCAATACAACTATAAAACTTACAAGAAAAACTAGTTTTGCTGATCCTAAGATATATCTAGAAGCATATAAATTACCTGAAGTATTTAGAGAACCTAATCCTTTAAATAATATAATTACAGTTGGAGATAGAAGTAAAAAACTAATTAGAAAAAAAAGACTTAACTTAAATACGCTATTATTCATAAAATAATAAAGAAAATACAAGACATAAGAAGTACTGCCATAATTCGATTAAAAATAATTATTTTTCTTGTATCATTTAAATAATTTCTAAATGAATGACCTATCGCCGCCCAAATTATTGCACTAGTTGATGTTGAAATAACAAAACATAAAAAAATTAATAAAAATTCAATTTCATAAGTAAATTTATTTTGAATAAATATAGCTGAACTTGACATAGAAACAGTTACCGCCTTTGGATTTATAATTTGAAAAAAATAAATATCTTTAAATGAGAATTGTCTTGTTTTATTTTCGTCAGAAAAGCTAGAAGAAATAAATATTTTATAAGATAGATATGTTAGGAAGCATATAGCTACTATTTTAATAATTAATGCTATCGTTGGGAAGGACTTATAGATCTCCCCGATTCCAAGTAAACAGAGAGTTAAAACAGATAAAAAACCAAAAAATACTCCCATAATTAGAGGTATTGTTTTTCTAAAACCGTGGTTTACTGCATTAGTTGAAAGAATAATATTATTGGGCCCAGGAGTAATTGCTGCAATCATTGCAAAAGATAGAATGGGTGTCATAAAATAGATGTATTCCAAAGTATCGAGATACTATTCTTAAAATCCAATAAATACAAAACAAGTTATAAATTTGCTAATTTGTACTTATTAATATAATTAAATATTACTATTTAAGGCGTTGTGGCGGAATGGTAGACGCGCCGGATTCAAAATCCGGTGAGGGCAACTTCGTGAGAGTTCGAGTCTCTCCAGCGCTACCAATCGATTTAATTATGAAAAAAAAACCTAGTTTAACATCAATATTTTCATTATTTGCTACTGGTATTACCATAGTAACTAATGGAAACAAAAAATCAGAATATTTTGGTTGTACCATTAATTCTTTTACAAGTGTTTCACTCGACCCAGCTATGTTTTTATTTTGTTTAGGTAATTATAATAAGTATTTAAAGACATTTAAGCTAGATAGCCCATTAAATTTAAATTTCTTATCAATGTCTCAAAAAAAACTGTCAAATAAATTTGCTAGTGATGTTGATAAAAGGTGGATCAATACAAATTATTCTATTGCAAAAAATAAGGTTCCTTTTTTTAAAGAGTCTTTAGGATTAATTGAGGGAAAAGTTTATAAGAAAGTAAAGTCTGGAGACCATACTATTATAATTTGTAAAATTATTGATTTTTACAAAATGACTGCAAAAAAACCTCTCATATACTACAAAAGTACATACCAAACTATTTAAAATCTTATGAAATATTTAGATGTAAGTTTTGAAGACTTAAATATCCAAGAAGAACTTTTTTTAACGATAGGTAACTTTGATGGAATCCACAGAGGACACCAGCAAATTTTAAATAACCTAACTACTAATTCTAAAATTTCAAAAACTAAATCAGCTATATTATCTTTTAATCCTCATCCTAAAATATTTTTTAATAATGAAAAAAACTTTTTAATTAATTCAAAAGAAAAAAAAATATCAATTCTTAAAAATTTGAATATTGATTATTTAATTGATTTAAAATTTGATAATGAACTTACCCAGTTAAGTTTTAGTGAATTTGAACAGAATATACTTTTAAATAAACTATCTATAAAAAGACTTTATTTGGGTAAAGATTTTAGGTATGGGAATAAAAGAAAAGGTAACCTTGAAACCCTTAGATCATTATGTGATGCCTCTAAT